>Ga0067045_1027461_pt1 | contig 124106 bp, 121 predicted proteins | sample TerdegcTABiofilm_FD_59184 | JGI IMG/M metagenome (GOLD analysis project Ga0067045, IMG submission 59184) | Combined Assembly of (Gp0054472, Gp0054536) Wastewater bioreactor microbial communities from Singapore -Terephthalate degrading...
TTTTATCATATCTTAAGCTCCTTGTGTATAATAGTTCACCCAATGGGTGATTTTGTTGTTTCCATATAAACTATTATACACAAAGGAGACTCTCTATTTTAGTAGATTTCTATTTCTATTTTAGGGTTTATTGTTTCAAGAATGCCTGTATTTGGAAGAGTTTTATCAAGAAAACCTACCATTAAAGATAAATTCATTCTTACATTTGTTTGTGGCGGTCTTGGCATTCTTGGAACTTTTGGAGCAGTGGAGATTCATGGAGCACTTGCTAATTCAAGAGTTGTTGGTGTTATGGTAGGAGGGCTGCTTGGTGGTCCTGTTGTAGGTGCTGGAGCTGGATTGATAGCAGGTATTCACAGATATTTTATAGGAGGATTTACAGCTTTTTCCTGTGGTTTAGCAGCGGTTGTTGAAGGTTTTTTAGGAGGAGTTGTTTACAGATACTGGAAAAAAGGTTTGATTCCATGGCATGTTGCATGGTTAGCAGGTTTTGTGGGTGAAATTGTTCAAATGCTTATTATTCTTACTTTTTCAAAACCTTTTTCAGAAGCTTTAGAGCTTGTAAAAATTATAGCTTTACCTATGATTACAGTCAACTCTATAGGAGTGGGAATATTTATGCTAATCATAAAATCCGCTGTTGAACATCAGGAAAGAGTGGCAGCAAATCAGGCAAGAGCTACTTTGAATATTACCAATCTTATCTTACCACATTTAAGACAAGGATTGAATGAATACTCTGCAAACAAGATTGCAACAATTATAATGGACAGTCTTGGTGTAGCAGCTGTGGCAATAACTGACAAGAAAAAAATACTTGCCCATGTTGGAATAGGTAGTGACCATCATCATGCAGGAAATCCTTTACTTACTAAAGCAACATTAAATGCGATTAGTTTAGGGGAAATACAGATTGCAAATAAAAAAGAAGAAATTGGCTGTAGAAATTCCAAATGTAAATTAAGCTCCGCGGTTATTGTTCCTCTGAAAAGAAGGGACGAAGTTATAGGCACATTAAAACTTTATCATGACAGAGAAAACAGTATCACCACTGTTAATCTTGAGGTAGCGAGAGGACTTGCTCATATATTTTCAACTCAGCTTGAAATAGTTGAACTTGAAACCCTTGCAAGACTTAAGACAGAGGCAGAGTTGAAATCACTTCAGGCACAAATTCATCCACATTTTATATTTAATGCTTTGAATACAATTATATCTCTTATAAGAATTGACTCTCTGAAAGCTAAGGATTTACTTCTTAATTTGGCGACATTTTTAAGATATAGTTTAAAAAAAGAAAAAGAAATTCCGTTGAGAGAGGAACTTTCATACGTAGAATCATATCTTGCAATAGAACAGGCTCGTTACAGGGATAAATTGACAGTTAATTATTATATAGAACCCACAGTAGATCTTAATGTAACCTTACCACCATTTACAATTCAACCCCTTGTGGAAAATGCTATAAAGCATGGATTAAAACCCAAACTTGAAGGTGGTGAGATTTTAATTAATATTCTGGATGATGAGGATAGCACAGTAATTTCAGTTGAAGACAATGGTATAGGAATAAATACTCATCCAAATAGAATGCCAGATAAAAAAGATTCTGGATTAGGATTATATCTTGTAAATGAGAGACTTAAAAAGTTTTATGGAGAAGAAAGCATGCTTCATATAGAAAGTTATCCCAATTTAGGCACAAAGGTGACATTTAAAATCCCTAAAAAATCTATTCTAAAAGATGTTGTTTTCAGCCATAGTAGTTGATGACGAACCATATGCAAGGGAAGAATTAATATATATTCTTTCCCATTTTCCTACATGCCAGATAATTGGAGAGGCTGGTAGCGCAAAAGATTGTATATTTTTATATTCAAAGGTTAAATCAGATGTAGTTTTTCTTGATATTGAAATGCCTGATATGTCAGGACTTGAAATTGCAAACATGCTTTCAACTTTTAATGAACCTCCTTTGATTGTATTTGCAACAGCTTATGATGATTATGCCATAGAAGCTTTTGAACTTGGAGCAATTGATTATATTCTCAAACCCTTTGAAGAAAAAAGAATTGCTAAAACAATTATGAGAATAGAAAATCTTAAAAATAATCAGACTGAATGGAATAACGCTGTAAATAAGCTTTCTCAGTTTCTTGGAAAGAAAAAAGTTTTTAAAAAACTTCCTGTTCAACAAAAGGCAGGTGTTATCAGTTTCATTCCTTATGTGGACATTCTTTACTGTGAGGCATACGAAGGAGGAGTAAAAATTTTTACATTAAAAGATGAGTATTATTTTGATGGAACTCTTTCAGAGCTTGAAATGAGGCTCAAAGAAGAGGGATTTATGAGAGTGCATAAAAGCTATATTGTAAATTTAAAAAGAATTGAGGCAGTATTACCATGGTTTAAAGGGACATACTGGCTTGTGATTGAAGGCAAAAAAATCCAACTCCCTGTAAGCAAATCAATTATTAAAGAACTCAAAGAAGTTCTTGGAATAAAATTTAGCAGTTAATTTCTATTCAACCTAAATATATTCAGTTCATCCCGAAATTATTTCTATTCATCAATTTTTTATTGTTGATAGCTTCATTTGCCTATAGAATTATTTCATAAAAATAAAAAAGGAGGTGTATTTTTATGCATGCATTGGTGCTGGTAATCATAGCAGCGTGCGTTTTTGTGCTTGCCTACAGGTTTTACAGCGCCTTTATTGCTGCAAAAGTTCTTGCCCTTGATCCTAATCGTCCAACTCCTGCAGTGAGACTTAATGATGGACGAGACTATGTTCCAACTAATAAATGGCTTATTTTTGGGCATCATTTTGCAGCAATAGCCGGTGCAGGACCGTTAATAGGACCTGTCCTTGCAGCTCAGTTTGGTTATCTCCCTGGTTTTCTATGGATTTTGATTGGAGGAGTTCTTGCTGGTGCTGTACATGATATGGTTGTTTTATTTGCATCTGTAAGGCATAATGGTAAATCTCTTGCTGAAGTTGCCAAGGCTCAGATAGGACCTGTGTCTTACTGGCTTGTTCTTGTAGCAACTTTGTTTTTGTTGATTATTGTTCTTGCTGGCGCTTCTATTGCTGTTGTAAATGCACTTTTTAACAGTCCATGGGGAGCTTTTACGGTTGGTGTAACGATACCAATAGCGATTTTCATAGGAGCTTATCTTAAATGGTTAAGACCTGGTAAAATTGTTGAAGGTAGTATTATTGGTGTAGCACTTATTATTCTTGCCGTTGTTCTTGGTCCTGTCATTAAAGAATCAGCCCTTGCACCTTATTTTACATTCAGTAAAAAAGAGCTTTCAGTATTAATTCCTGTTTATGGCTTTTTTGCAGCTGTTTTACCTGTATGGTTACTTCTTGTCCCAAGAGACTATCTTAGTTCATATATGAAATTCGGAACGATGTTTTTACTTGCTATTGGTGTAATTCTTGTTAATCCTGTGCTTCAGATGCCTGCTGCAACGCAGTTTATTTCTGGTGGAGGTCCTGTGATACCAGGTAAGGTTTGGCCATTTATGTTTATTACAATTGCATGTGGTGCTATATCAGGTTTTCACTCTCTTGTGTCATCAGGAACAACACCAAAGATGGTATCAAACGAAAAAGATATAAGAACAATTGGCTATGGTGCTATGCTTACAGAAAGTTTTGTAGCACTTATGGCATTAATAGCAGCAACAGTGTTGCCTACAGCAGACTATTTTGCTATTAATAGTCCGCCTGCTGTATTTCAGAAACTTGGTATGCAGGTTCAAGACCTTCCATATCTTTCTGCACTTGTAGGTGAAGAACTTGCAGGTCGTCCCGGTGGTGCAGTTTCTCTGGCAGTTGGTATGGCTGATATTTTCTCAAGAATTGGCGGATTAAGGCATTTAATGAGTTACTGGTATCATTTCGCAATCATGTTTGAAGCTTTATTTATTCTTACTCTTATTGATGCTGGCACAAGAGTTGGGAGATATCTTATGCAGGAAATAGGTGGAGCTTTTTATCCAAAACTTAGAGACTATAAATGGTGGCCCGGTGTAATTGCAACAAGTGGAATATTCACATTTTGTTGGGGATATCTCCTTTATACAGGAACAATATCCACAATTTGGCCTCTTTTTGGTGTAAATAACCAGCTTCTTGGAGGCATGGCTTTAGCAATAGCAACAACATTTCTTTTGAGAATGGGCAAAGCAAAATATATTTGGGTAACAATGATACCTATGGTATTTCTCCTTGTGACTACGATTGTTGCTGGTTATCAAAATATTGTAAATAATTATCTTCCGAAGAATAACTATCTGCTTGCTGTAATTTCTGCAGTGATGATTGTAATGGTTGTATTGATTGTTGCAGATTCTGTAAGAGTATGGATAGGTATCCTGAGTGGTAGAACTCCATTAATTAAGGAGACAGAAGACACATTTATGAAAGATGCGCCTACAAAATATCTATCAGAATAACGTTGGAGAAATCGGGTGGATTTAAACAGCCACCCGATTTCAAATTTTTTAAAATAAACATTGAAAAATATGCAAACAATATGTAAAATATTCGCATGTTGTAATATTGATATGCCTTAAAAGGAGCATGATGGAAGAATTTCTTGAAGTTGTTGATAGAGACGGCAGAATTATATCTATAGCTCCAAGAAGTATTATTCATGGTAATCCATCAATGCTTCATAAAGTAGTTCATGTGCTTGTATTTAATTCAAAAGGCGAGTTACTTCTTCAAAAAAGGGCATCTCATAAAGATGTTGCACCAGGTAAATGGGATACATCTGTTGGTGGGCATATAATGCCTGGAGAGGATATTCTCACTGCAGCAAAACGAGAAATGCTTGAAGAATTGGGTATTGTTTCAGAAAATCTTCATTTTCTTTATACATATATTCATTCAAACAATTACGAAAGCGAATTGGTTTATACTTACTGCACAGTTCATGAAGGACCTTTTAGTTTCAATAAAAATGAGATTGAGGAGATTGCCTTCTGGAAAATTGAGAAAATGCAGCAATTGTTGAATTTTGATTTTTTTAGTGATAACTTCAAATATGAATTTTTGAGGTATCTTTCAATTTATGGATTCATGCCTTTCTGGTTTAACAATTCGTTGAAGGAATTGACAGGGTCTCCCTTATTCTCAGGAGACCCGAATTTTTTAAAGAATTTCTAAGGCAGAAAAGAAATAGGGAATCTCATAGGCTGCTGACTGTTGGGAGTCAGAACCATGCACAGCATTTCTTTCAATGTTTTCTGCAAAATCTTTCCTAATTGTCCCTTCTTCTGCCTGAGCAGGATTCGTTGCTCCCATAATTTTTCTTACTTTTGTTATGGCATTTTCGCCTTCCAAGACCATTACAACAATCGGTCCTTCAGACATAAAATCAGTTAAGGATTCGTAAAATGGTCTATCTTTATGAACAATATAAAAGCCTTTTGCCTCTTCTTTTGTCATTTTTATCTTTTTAACTGCTGCAACCCTTAATCCGTTTTTTTCAAATCTTGAGATTATTTCTCCAATAAGATTTTTCTTGACAGCATCTGGTTTGATAATAACAAGAGTTTTTTCCATTATATTCTGCCCTCCTCTTTAAGAATTTTTATCATATTTTTCACTTCTTCAGTAGAGTTTTCAAAGGCTTGTTTTTCTTCTTCTGTAAGCTCTAACTCAACTATTTTTTCAAGTCCCTGTTTGCCAAGCACAACAGGAACTCCGTTAAATACATCTTTTGCACCATATTCTCCATCAAGATAGACTGAGCATGGCAAAATTCTTTTTTCATCAAGTAATATAGCCTTGACCATCTCAAATGTGGACTGAGCAGGAGCATAATAGGCTGAGCCTGTTTTAAGAAGAGAAACAATTTCAGCACCTCCTTCACGGGTTCTCTGAACAAGTGATTCAATCTTGTCCTGTGGAAGCCATTTTGAGAGAGGAATTCCTTTTACAGTGGTAAATCTTACAAGTGGAACCATGTAAAGTCCATGTCCTCCAAGAACAGTTGTTTCTATATCCTTAGGAGATACTCCCAATTCCATTGAGATAAATGTTTTGAATCTTGATGAATCAAGAATTCCTCCCATTCCAAGAACTTTTTGTCTTTTTGTGCCTGATATTACCATTGTTACGTAAGCCATTACATCCATCGGATTAGTAACAACTATGTAATTTGTATCAGGACAGATTGGAGCAAGTTTATTTACAATATTCCCAACAATTTCAGCATTTGCCATGAGAAGGTCTTTTCTTCTCATCCCGGGTTTTCTTGCAAGCCCTGCAGTAATTACAACAATATCAGAGCCTGCAAGGTCATCAAGATTGTTCGTCCCTGAAATATTTGCCTTGATTCCAATTACAGCAGTATTTTGCAGGATATCAAGAGCTTTACCCTGAGGCATTCCTTCAACAATGTCATAAAGAACAACATCTGCTAATCCGCTATTTACAGCAAAAAGTGCAAGAGTTGCACCAACATTGCCAGCTCCTACAATCCCTAATTTTTTTCTCATTTTAGTCCTCCCGCATTATTATAAAAACCTGTTTAAAAACTTGTAGTTTATTGAAATTCAATAAACTACAAGCCATGTTATCTTTCAATTACTTCCCCATCTGTCATTCCGAGGAGCGTTAGCGACGAGGAATCTCCTCTTTCCGATTTAAGGAGGAGACCCTTCGCTTACGCTCAGGGTGACCCTAAGGGTCAGATTCCTCGCACCCATTGAGGGTGCTCGGAATGACCTTTAATAATTGAACAACCTCTATTATAATTCAACATTGTTCAAGATTTTTCCCAAATCATTCATATTTTCTATGTTGAAAACTTTAACAGTCTCATCAATTCTTCTTATAAGTCCTGCCAAAACTTTTCCTGGTCCAATCTCTATAAAGGTATTAACTCCCTTTGAAATCATATATTTTACAGAGTCCTGCCAGTAAACAGGGCTATAAAGTTGTTTTATAAGAGCATCAACAATTTCTAAAGCACCGGATTTTTCTTTTGCATCAACATTGGTGACAACTGGAATTTTTGCATCATTGAATTTAAACTGGGAAATAAACTCCTTTAATTCCTCAGAAGCTTCCTTCATAAGTAAACAATGACTTGGCACACTTACTCCCAACATGATTACTCTCTTTGCACCCTTTTGTTTAGCTACCTCAGAAGCCTCTTTAACCGCTTCTGATTCACCTGAGATAACAACCTGTCCTGGACAGTTAAAATTTGCTACATCAACATATCCTGCGGTAACATTTTTGCAAATTTCTTTAACAATATTATCGTCAAGTCCTAAAACAGCTGCCATTGCTCCTTTGCCTTCAGGTTGAGCTTGTGCCATCAGTAAGCCTCTCTGCCTTACAATTTTTACTGCGTCACCAAAATCTAAAACATTTGCTGCAACTGCTGCTGTATATTCTCCAAGAGAATGCCCTGCTACATACTGTGGATTGATACCAAATCTTAATGTTTCTCTTAACAAAGCATATGAAACCGTAAGAATTGCTGGTTGAGTATTTTCTGTCTTTTGTAACTCTTCAGTTGGTCCTTCATTACAGAGTTTGTAAATATCAAATCCAGCAAACTCACTTGCTTTATCAAATAAGTCTTTTGCTATTGAAATAAGTTCCTTCCCCATTCCAACATACTGTGAACCCTGTCCAGGAAAAACAAAAGCTATCACAGTGACACTCCTTCCTGAATCTTTTTGATCAAAAGTGGCAGGATAATTTTAACATCACCAACTATTCCGTAGGTAGCAATATTGAATATAGGAGCATTTGGGTCCTTATTGATTGCTACGATTATATCAGAGGATTGCATTCCTACAAGATGTTGAACAGCACCTGAAATACCGCAGGCAATATAAAGCTTTGGACAGACAGTTTTTCCTGTTTGCCCAACCTGATGAGCATAGGGTATCCATCCTTCATCAACCGCTGCACGAGATGCTCCAACTGTTCCACCAAGTAGATTTGCAAGCTCCCATAGTGCTTTAAATCCTTCAGGACCGCCGATACCTCTACCACCTGAGACAATGACTTTTGCATCCTGAAGATTAACTTTACAAAAAGAAGTGTCTTCAACTCTTTCAAGAATTTTAATCCTTCCAGAAGGTTTCAAAGGCTCTACTTCTATTATTTCTCCTTTACGCTCTGGATTATACTCACCGCGTTTCATGACTCTTGGTCTTACAGTTGCTATTTGAGGACGACTATTAGGAGAAACAATTGTTGCCATAATATTTCCGCCAAAGGCAGGACGAATCTGGAGCAAGTTCCCTGTTTCTTTGTCAATTTCAAGCCCTGTGCAGTCTGCTGTTAAGCCAACTCTTAGTTTTGCTGCAACTCTTGGAATAAATGAACGACCTATAGCAGTGGCACCAGCAAGCATTATTTCTGGTTTATAATCATTAACAAGTTTTACAAGTGTTTTTGAATAAAGTTCATCATCAAGACATATATAGTCTGGAGAGTTAACATAGTAAACTTTATCTGCTCCCCATTTAATAAGTTCCTGGACTTCATCTGAATTACCGAAAAGCACGGCACAGAGTTCTGATTTTAGTTCATCAGCAAGCTTTCTTCCTATTCCAAGAAGTTCATAAGCTACAGATGCAATCTTGCCCTGTGATTGTTCAGCAAATATCCAGACACCTTTAAAATCCTTAGGCTTTTCAACTTCTTTATCTCTTGCATCTATAATTGCTCCTTCAGAACATGACTCAACACAGGCACCGCAAAGTGTGCAGCTTTCTGTAATAAAAGCTTTATCTTCTTTAATTATTATTGCTCCGAAAGGACATACATTTACACATGTTGCACAACCTGTGCATTTTTCTATGTTAATTTTTATAAGCATCCTAACCTCCTTAGTTCTTTGAGAAGTATATCAACTTGTTCTTCAGGAGAACCTTCTAAAATTCTTCTCTCACCCCTTGGTGGTGGAGCAAAGATATTTTTAACCATTGTGGGAGAGCCTTTAAGTCCGATTTTTTCTTCCTCTGCATTAATGTCATCAGCATTCCATCTTGGGATTACAGCTTTTTTAGCTGCCATTTTACCTCTTATTGAGGGTGGGCGGGGATTGTTTAATTCTTTTACTACTGTTATCAATGCTGGTAAACAGACCTGTATTTTTTCGTAACAGTCATCCATAAGTCTTTCAATGATCATTTCTTGAGAGGAGACATTATGAATCTTCCTTACATAAGAGACATGAGGGATATTTAAAAACTCAGCCATTTCAGGTCCTACTTGAGCAGTATCACCGTCAATTGCCTGTTTGCCACATATTATTAAATCAAAACCAATTTTTCGTGCTGCCATTGAAAGGGTATAAGCAGTTGCCCATGTATCTGCTCCCGCAAATCTTCTATCTGTAAGTAAAATAGCATCATCAACACCCATAGATATTGCTTCTCTCAGCACCTCTTCAGCCTGAGGAGGTCCCATTGTTATTGCTGTGACTTTACCAACTGTGGCTTCTTTAAGCTCTAATGCGGCTTCAATAGCATGCAAATCATAGGGATTCATAATACTTGGAACGCCTTCTCTTATAAGGGTATTTGTTTTTGGATCAATTTTTACTTCCGTAACATCTGGAACTTGTTTAATACATACGATAATCCTCATTAGCACCTCCAATTTTTGGCAGATAAAGCTCTGCACAGAAGTTTAAATTAAAATTATACCTCACAAATCAGATAGCTTTCAATTTAAAATTACCGATATAAAAGTTAAGCTATGTTTCAAACTTTTATAAAAGACAAAATAAACTTTAAAAATAACTCAATTCAGATTAATAAGCTCAATGGTCGTTTGAGGTATAAAATAGCTTGACATAATTCTATCAAAACTATTTAGTATAAAAACATGATTTATAAAATACATCCAATTGTTATGGGTGCAAAGATATTTGATAAGGGTATGATGACTTATCAGCATGATTATGGAAAACCTTTTGTAATACCTATATTTTCATGGTATATAGAGGGTGGCGATAAAAATATTTTGATTGATACAGGAGAGTTTGCGCCCAGAAGTTCTACTGAAATTGAAAAAGCTATTGGCAAAGTTTACACCTTTGAAGAAGGGCTTGCAAAATATGGCTTAAAGCCTGAAGATATTGACATTGTGCTTCATACCCATCTACATAATGACCATTGTGAGAATGACTCAAAGTGCATTAATGCCAGATTTTATGTTCACGAAAAAGAATTAGAACAAATTCATAATCCTCATGCTCTTGATTTTAGATATAACGAAGACTTTATATCAGAAGTTGAAAACAATGAGCAGATTATTGCTTTAAAAGAAGATGCAGAGATTCTTCCTGGAATAAAAATGATTCAAGCACCCGCCCATACTCCAGGTGGAATGTCCATTCTTATAGATACTGAAAAAGGTAAGGCATTAATAACAGGATTTTGTGTAATTGAGGAAAATCTTAATCCACCACCTAAAATACTCGGGATGGGTATGGAGGTAATACCTCCTGGAACTCTGGTGAATTCCTATGAAGCCTATGATATCTTATTGAAAACTAAGGAACTGGCGGATATATTAATCCCTCTTCATGAACCAAAATATGCTTTTATTGAAACAATTCCATAATTGAATATGTCTGCGGCTTAGACAAATAGATAGCTATTTTCCTTGAAACAAGGACAAAAGAGTTCTAAATTTGACAAATAAATATTTTTTAAGGTAATTTATAATTTTAAGTCTTGGTTAATAATTTTTCTGAAGAGAGGGATAAATATGAAGACAGTTTTTGTAAAAAAGGAAGAAGTAAACAGACGTTGGTTTATTTTTGATGCTAATGGGCAAACGCTGGGAAGATTTGCCTCAAGAATTGCAAAGGTTTTAATGGGTAAAAATAAGCCAACCTACACTCCAAATGTAGACAATGGTGATTTTGTAGTGGTTATCAATGCAGAAAAAATTAGAGTGACAGGTAAAAAACTTACCGATAAGATTTATTATCATCATACCGGTTACATGGGTAATTTGAAAGCAGAAACTCTAAAGGAAAGACTTGAAAAAGAACCTGAAGAAGTTATAGTTGATGCTGTCTGGGGTATGCTTCCTAAAACAAGATTGGGTAGAAAAATGATAAAAAAACTAAAAGTTTACAGGGGTTCGGAACATCCTCATATTGCTCAAAAACCTGAACCTCTTAAATTAAGTTAAAGTTTGAGGTGAGAGGAATGTCTGAGAATTTAGCCACAGGAAGAAGAAAAAGGTCAGTTGCCAGAGTTATTTTATTACCAGGCTCAGGTAAAATTACAGTAAATAACAAGCCAATTGAAGAGTATTTTTCAAGAGAAACATTAAGAATGCTTCTTTATCAACCATTTCATGTAGCTGGTGTAACAGGTAAATATGATGTAGTGGTTAATGTAAGTGGTGGTGGTCTAAGCGGGCAAGCAGGTGCTATAAGGCACGGTATTGCAAGAGCTCTTGTCAATCTTAATCCAGACCTCAAGCCAAAACTTAAAAAGGAAGGACTTCTTACAAGAGACCCAAGAGAGGTAGAGAGAAAGAAATACGGTCAACCAAAGGCAAGAAAGAGATTCCAGTTCTCCAAGAGATAAAATGCTTAAAGCTTTCATATGTGGTGGAAGTGGTTATACAGGAAGTGAACTCCTGAGAATTCTTGCAGGACATGATGAAGTTGAAATAGTAGGTGTTACAAGTGAAAAATCAGCAGGGTTAAGCGTTTCAGAGCTTTTCCCTGCTTTTTTTATCTATAAGAACCTTAAATTTGAAAACCTTCATATTGAAAAAATAAAAGATAGAGCTGACGTTTACTTTCTTGCTCTTCCTCATGGAAAATCTCAGGAAGTAGGAGCATTACTTGTAGAGGCTAACAAAAGAGTCATAGACCTTTCTGCTGACTTTAGGATAAAAGATTCAAAGGTTTATGAACAATGGTATAAAACTCCCCATTCCTATTCTGAACTCCTTAAAGAAGCAGTATATGGATTGCCAGAAATATACAGGGATAAAATAAAAAAAGCGAGACTTATTGCCAATCCTGGCTGTTATCCTACAAGCGCAATTTTACCCCTTTATCCTTTTTTGAAAAAAGAGTTGATTAACTTAGATACAATAGTGGTGGATTCAAAATCTGGAACTTCTGGGGCTGGGAGAAAAACGGAGGTAACTTTAAGCTACTGCGAAGTAAATGAGGATTTTAGAGCTTACAATGTGGCAAAACACAGACACACTCCTGAAATTGAACAGGAGTTAAGCTTTGCCTCTGGCAAAGACATAACAATAGATTTTACCACCCATCTTTTACCATTAAACAGAGGAATTTTATCAACTATCTACGGAAAATTAAACAAAAATATCACAACCAAAGAAGCCATAGAAGTATTGGAAGAAGCCTATCAAAATGAGCCCTTTATTAAAATTATGCCAGAGGGACAGGTTCCTGCTATAAAATATGTAAGAGGCACGAATTACTGCTATATAGGCGTTGTTGTTAATCAAAGAACAGGAAGAATAATTCTTATCTCTGCGATAGATAACCTTGTAAAAGGGGCTTCAGGGCAGGCAGTTCAAAACATGAATATCATGTTCGGAATTGATGAGACAAAAGCCCTTAAAAACCTTGCATTATCTCCTTAATTACTCCTCCCCCTAAAACAATATCCCCATTATAAAAAACTGCACTCTGACCAGGGGTAGGTGCAAATTGAGGTTTTTCAAAAACAACATTGGCTCTGTCTTTATTAATTAGGGTAACTGTAGCTTTTTCTGGATTCATTGCATAGCGAATTTTTACTTGGCAGCTAAATTCTTCTTTTTCTATATCACAAAGCCAGTTAAGCTCATTTACAACAAACTCTCTCATAAAAGCCTTTTCCTTAGAATCCACATAAACGGCATTTTCAGAAGGCTCTATCTTGACAACGTAAAGAGGATGGGGTGAGGCAATACCTAATCTTTTTCTTTGCCCAATAGTATAGAGATGAATCCCCCTGTGTTGCCCTATGATTTTTCCCGTAGACATTTCAATTATCGGACCTCCTTTTGTAGGTCTGATACTTTCGTAGTACCTTTTATCTCTAAGGAAGCATACCTCTGTGCTTTCTTCTGCCACCTTTGATGGAATCCCCACTTTTTCTGCTATTTCTCTTATCTTATATTTCGTGTATTCTCCCAATGGAAAAATAATATGAGATAACAAAGTCCTTTCAATTCCATATAGAAAATAGGACTGGTCTTTTTTGGGATCAATTCCCTTCATTAAAAGGGGAATATTGTTTATTCTTACAATTCTTGCATAATGACCTGTTGCTATGTAATTCGCCTTAACTCTTTCTGCTAAAATTTTAAGCGAAGGAAATTTTATTTTTCTATTGCATATAACACAGGGATTTGGTGTAATTCCTTTTTTATAGCCTTCAAAAAAAGGTGTAATTACATCAGCTTTAAACTTTTCTCTTAAATCCTCTATATGAAGCTTTATATTGAGGAAATTAGCTGTCTGCTTTGCGAGTTCAATATTTGCAGGTTCATCAAAGAGAATAAAAAAAACTCCCTCCACAGCCATTCCCTTTTCTCTCAGTAAATAGGCTGCTACGGATGAATCAATGCCTCCACTCATTGCTAATAGAACTTTTTCCATAAGTCAGCTTTTGGTGATATAATTTATTATAAACTTTCTGGAGAGGTGCCAGAGTGGACGATTGGGGCGGTCTCGAAAACCGCTGTGGGGGTAACCTCACCGAGGGTTCGAATCCCTCCCTCTCCGTTATCCGATAAATTTTTGAAGTATTTTGTCTTCGTATTCTGGAAAATCCTCAAGATAAAAGGGACGCTTTCTGCCTATATTGAATTTGAGTAGTTTAAAATTGAGTTCTCTGATTTTTTTAATTCTTTCCTCATCGTCATCTATTGTTTTGAGTAAATCTTTTAAGTCTATTATCTCTTTTCTTATCTCCATCTCAGGAGGTATGCATCCTGCATTTTTAAGGATTTTATATGCGAGTCTTAAGTCTTCAGGAACAAAGCTCATGTCTTCAAATTTCAGGGGCTTTCCTTTATTTGGAAGGTCATCAAATAGCCCCTGTTCCATTGCTTCACGAATTTTTTCTTCAGCAATTTTTTCAAATATATTCATCATATTTTATGATGCCAGAAAAAACTCTATAAATGTCAAATCAGATTGAATTTCCGAAAAAACAATCTATATAATAAAAACAGTGAAAATTAATCTCAAAAAACTCTTAATAGTTTTTGTTATTTTGATTTTTATTTTTTCTTTAGTTTACATAGTCATAACAAAAACAACCAAATTTCCAGAAGGACTTATTATCCTAAGTGGACGAATAGAAGGCAGAGAAACAAATATATCCCCAAAAATTCAGGGTAGAATTACTAAACTTTACAAAGATGAAGGAGATACTGCCAGACAGGAAGAACTTCTTTGCGAGATTGACTCCGAACAACTTACAGCAAGATACAGAAATGCGGTTGAGACGGCTCAGGCTTATTATTCTTCAATTGCTCAAGCTCGAGCAAATCTTATAAAGGCTCAGGCTTCTTATGAGAAGGCAAGGAAGGATTATGACCGTTACAGTAGCCTTCTTAAAGAGGAACTTGTTTCAAAAAGCGATTTTGATAGAGTTAAAATGCAGTATGAATCAGCACAGGCTGAAGTTGAGGCAGCAGTTAAAGCTATAACTCAAGCAGAGTCAAGCTACAGAGCAGCTGAACAAAGAATAAAGGAAGCTCAGGCTGATTTGAATGAGACAAAGATTTACTCACCAGCTGGAGGAGTGATTTTAAGTAGACCTGTAGAGGTTGGCGAGGTTGTAAATCCAGGGACTGTGCTTTATGTAATGGTTGACCTAAACAAGCTTTATGTCAAGGTTTATATTCCTGAACCAGAAATAGGAAAGCTAAAGATAGGGCTACCAGCAAGAGTGTATATAGATGCCTATCCTGACAAATATTTCAATGGCAAAATCACAAAAATTTATGAGCAAGCAGAGTTTACTCCGAAAAATGTTGAAACAAAAGAAGAGCGAGTGAAACTTGTTTTTGGAGTTGAGGTTTCAGTGGAAAATCCTGAAGGACTGCTTAAACCTAGCATGCCTGCCGATGTAGTTATAAAATGGAAAGATGACGCACCTTGGATAAAGCCACGATAATATTTATCAAAAGCAAATGTCCACATCCTTTTTTGTCATTCCGAGGGACTAAATGTCCCGAGGAATCTCTAACAAAAAAAGAGCATCCTTTAAGTTTTTCATGCCATAAGAATAATAAAAAAGTGGCACATGATTGAGAAAAATTTTGTCATAAAAGTTGAAAATCTCTGTAAAAGCTATAAAAAAATCAAAGCAGTTGATAATGTTTCTTTTTCTGTTAACAAAGGCGAAGTTTTTGGTCTTATTGGTCCAGATGGTGCTGGAAAAACCTCAATAATACAGATTTTAGCGGGGGTGCTTAAGGCAGATGGTGGCAAAGCCTTTGTAAATGATATAGATGTTACAAAAAACCCAGAGAAAGTTAAAGCTCTTATTGGCTACATGCCTCAGGGATTGGGACTTAATCTTTATGATTCTCTTTCAATTGAAGAAAACATTGAGTTTTTCAGAGGACTTAGACTAATTCCTGCTGAGGTGTTTGAAAAAAATAAAAAAACATTGCTTGAAATTACAAGGCTAACTCCCTTTCTTCAAAGACAGGCAAAAGCACTCTCAGGTGGAATGAGACAAAAGCTTGCGCTTGTCTGTACATTGTTACATCTACCAGACATAATTCTTCTTGATGAACCAACAACAGGAGTTGATCCCCTTTCAAGGCAGGATTTCTGGAACATAATTCACGGACTTGTAAGACAAAGAGGTGTAACTGTTTTACTTTCCACATCCTACATGGATGAGGCAGAGAGATGCCATAAGGTTGCTTTAATGCATGAAGGAAAAATTTTACTTCAGGGCAGGACTGAGGAGTTGGGTAATTTGGAAGAGATTTTTATAGAGAAGGTAGCAGAAGCAAAGCAAAAGGCTGAACTGAATATTAGTTATCCTTCATCATTCCGAGCCGAAGCGAAGCGTAGCCCTGAGCCGCAGGCGAAGGGTCTGCGAGGAATCTCCATAGAGGGTGGAAAAATTATCATTTCATGCCATTCAGTAACAAAAACATTTGGAAAGTTTAAGGCGGTTGACTCAGTTAACTTAGAAGTAGGGCAGGGAGAGATACTTGGACTTCTTGGACCAAATGGTGCAGGCAAAACAACTCTAATAAAGATGATGTGTGGACTACTTGAGCCAACAGAGGGAGAAATTAAAATTGCTGGCTATGATGTAAAAAAGGCCAGAAGCAAAGTCTGGGGTATTATCGGCTATATGTCTCAGAGATTCTCTCTTTACAGAGACCTTACAGTAAAGGAAAACATGAGGCTTTATGCAGGACTTTACAGTGTAAAAAATAATGACTTCAGCGGAGTAATTGAAATGCTTGGACTGAAAGGATTTGAGGAAAGACTAACCAAAGACCTTCCACTTGGAATAAGGCAGAGAGTTGCTCTTGCCTGTGCACTTTTACATGAACCACCTGTATTATTTCTTGATGAACCAACAAGCGGAGTTGACCCAGTTGCAAGGAGAAGTTTCTGGAAGATTATTTTTAAGCTTTCAAGAGACAAAAATGTAACAGTGATTGTTTCAACTCACTACATGGATGAAGCTGAAAACTGTGATAGCCTCTGTCTTATGCATCGGGGAAGAGTAATAGCAGAAGGAAGCCCTGAAGAAATAAAGAAAAACTCTGAAAAAATCTCTGGAAGCCTCATTCAGGTAAAGAGCGAAGAATTTATGGAAGTGTATGATTTACTCACGAAAAATTTTAAAGAAATCTCAATCTATGGTAGTAAAATATTCATAAGAAGTTTTGAACCTGAGGCTACCCAACAAAAGATAAATGAGATATTAAAAAATGCAGGGATTAAACAGTTTGAAACCACCCTTAGTCATGTTCCCCTTCAAGAAGCCTTTGTGGATTATATAAGGGAGAGTGAAAAAGATTAGGATTTTTGAATAAAATCCAGAATATGTTTGACATATTCAATAAAGTCGTCTTTATTTTTTCTGATTAAATTCAAGAGGAGATCCAGATCAATTTTTTCGTATCTGTGAACAAGCCTATTTCTCAATCCAACAACAGGTGCGATTTTTTTTGCGAAAGACTCTGGAAGAATATTATTTTCGGCAAGAATCAAGAAACTACTTTGAAAGTCAATGGATAATTTTAATGGGTGATATCTCATAATATGAGTATTAATATCAATAATTTCATCCACAATGAGCTGAATTAATCTTTCTATAGCTCTCAATCTTATGAAATCCTCTTTTATTTCTGAATCAGAGAAGGAAAGTATCTGTTCAAGCTCCTCGTAATATGATTTAATCAGAAAAAGTTTTGTTTTTATGAACTCCTTATCAATCACGGGCAAACTCCTTAACCCTTTCATTCAATATTTCACGGAGTATTTTACTTTCCTCATATTCATGTAAAGCGGACAGTTCAGCTTGATATAGTAGAAAACTATCTTTTACAAACAGGAGTTTATAATTATCAAAAATTTTCTTTTTAAGTAATGGTGAAGCAGTTTTTAAATCAACAAGATCAATTTTTTCAGTCCTTAGGATAGAGGAAAGTTCAAAGATAATATTTATTTTTTCCTCTTCAGAAAGCACATGGTCTGCATATACAGCAATATCAGTGTCACTTTCAGGGCTTTCCTTGCCTTCAGCCTTTGAGCCAAAAAGCAGGATAAAATGGATTCTGAATTTTTTTGCCAGTTCCTCAAATTTTTCCCTGTCTGAAGCATTCATATTTAAAGTATAGCATAGGACAACCCAATTTCAAGCATCCTTCTACTGTCCCTGATGATTATTTTAGTATGGGATTTCATGTATTTAAATTGATTTATTATATCAGAATTTTTTACTCTAAAACCTATGAAAATGCCCAGACGTCTCCTTGCTATACTTAAGAAAGAATTCAGGGAGCTTTTGCGTGACCCTCTTTATCTTAGTTTGGCTCTTTTTGTGCCTGTAGTAATCATGATACTGATGGGATATGGCTTGATTCTTGATGTAAAAAATATTCCTGTAGCATTTCTGGATTTTGACCGTTCAGCTTTAAGCAGGGATTATAGATTCTCCTTTACAAACTCAGAATATTTCAGGTTTTATGCATTTATAGATAACTATGATGAGGCCTATGAATTAATTCAATCAGGTAAATGCAGGGTTGTGGTAGTGATACCTCCTGATTTTTCAAGGAAACTTTACAACGGACAGAAAACTCAGGTGCAGTTTCTTATTGATGGCTCATTTCCATCTCGTGCAGAAGTAATAAAAGGATATGTATCTGCAATCAACAATCAGTTCAATCAGAGAATTCTTGAGGAGTATACTTCAATGAAAGGACTATCAATACGATTTCCAATAGAAACTGAGATGAGAGCATGGTATAATCCCGCACTTGAAAGTAAAAACTTTATACTTCCAGGGATGCTTGTCATAACTCTTATGTATTACCCTGTCTTGATTGCCTCATTGGTTGTTGTTAGGGAAAAGGAGTCAGGCAGTATTTTTAATCTTTACTGTTCACCTGTAAAAAAATGGGAGGTTGTCTTTGGCAAAGCAATTCCTTACATAACTGTATCTTTTCTAACATACATCATACTTTTCATTATCACAGTTGTTTTTTTTAAAGCAAAATTTATTGGAAACTTTTTCTTGCTTACCCTTGCTACTCTGCTTTATCTTTCATGCACAATCGGAATCGGAATATTTATTTCAATGATAGCAAAGACTCAAATTTCAGCAATGCTTATTGCATTCTTGGGCACAATTACACCTTCATTTATGTATTCAGGATTTTTCTCACCAGTTACAAGCATGCCACTTACAGGTCAAATAATGAGCAAATTTATTACTGCAACATACTTTATCGGAGTTGTAAGAGGGGTATATCTTAAAGGACTTGGGTTCAGTTACTATCTGCCTAATCTTCTGTCACTTTTTCTCTATGCTGTTTTTGTATATTCTTTAACAATTCTATTTTTCAGGAAAAGAATAGGATGAGACTTCTTTCACTTATAAAAAAAGAGATGACCCATCTTATGCGTGATAAGGTTTTACTTTTTATTCTTCTATGGGGATTCACAGGCATGATATATACTGCGGGGCATGGAGTATCAATGGAAGTAAGAAATTTTCCAACAATTGTTTATGACATGAGCCATAGTCCTGAAAGTAGAGAACTGATTAGCAGGTTTCAAAAACCCTATTTTAAAATCCTTGCCTTTGTCCAGACTGACAGAGAAATCATTGATTGGCTTGACAGCGGGAAAGCCTCCATGGCTATTGTTATCCCTCCTGATTTTAAAAGAAAGATTGACAGTGGAGGAGCAAAAATTCAGGTAATTATTGATGGAACAATGTCTATGTCAGCAACTATGGCTGTTGCTTATGTTTCATCAATAACATATAACTATGCCATAGAGGTTTTTGAAAGGAAATTGGGAGTAACTGATAGATTTTTCAATGAAATTCCATTTATAGATGAAAGAACAAGGGTTCATTTTAACCCAAATATTTTAACGGCATGGTTTATGAGCCTTCTTGAATTCTTTAATGTAACCACTATGGTTTCCCTTCTTGTAACTGCAGCAGCCCTTGTAAGAGAAAAGGAATATGGAACTATTGAGCAGCTTCTTGTAACACCTGCCAGGACATGGGAGATATTTTTTGCAAAGATAACTCCTACAATCTTTGCAGTGGGGGTTCTGTCTTTTTTAAGCATTTTTTTCGTGATTAAAGGAATTTTTAAAGTTCCAATAAGAGGTAGTTTATTTTTGTTTTATCCTGTGATGCTTTTTTATGTTTTCACCATGTCATCCTTAGGTATAGCCATTGCAACTGTTGCGAGAAATCTTGCTCAGTCAATGATGCTTATGCTTGTAATTCTTACACCAATGCTTATGCTCTCAGGTGCATGGACACCTCCAGAGTCAATGCAGCCTATTATGCAGTATTTAAGCCTTGTTTCTCCAATGAGATATTTTATTGATTTCGGCTACAGTGTGCTTTTTAAGGGAAACGGAATAAAATATGTTTGGCATGATATAGTGGGAATTGTATTTCTTGGTGTTATTCTATTTGGTTTTTCCGTTTACCGTTTCAGAAAAACCTTTGCTAAGTAAAATTAAGTGCTTTCTAAAAATTCTCTTAAAGTTATTATTCTGATACCCTCATATTCTCTAAGTGATAACAATTCTTTATCACCTGAAACAATCATATTTGCTTTCGCTAAAATAGCACATTCAATAATTTTATTGTCTGCTTCATCTTGTAAAATATTAATCTTTTTATTGGAATGAATTATTTCTGCTATCTCTGTAAGAAAAAGTGCAGTTCTACTCAAAATTTCTTTATGATAATCAAATTTTTTTGAAAGAACCGAAAGAATCTCATCAATAATCTCCTTAGAAATAAAAAGTGTGTAATTTTCTCTTAATATTTTTAAAATAACTTTTTCTGCTAAACTGCCTGGAATAACAAAAGCTGAAATGTAAATATTTGCATCAAAAATTACTCTCAAGAAAGATACCTTTTTTTCAACTTCCTTTGCTAAATCAAATGGAAGAGAAATCGTTTTTTTTTACTACTTTTGGCACATAACACCTCCCTTCTGGTATGAGATAATCATACCAGATTTAAAAAATATTTAAAAAATTTATGCAAACTGTTCCTGAACCTTCTTTCCCAATTAAGCCAATTACAATTATTGTGTTCATGACTGTCTTATTGTTTACATATTTATAATTGCAACTGTCGGCTCAAGACATCTATTTATCACTGCTGAACTTACGCCGCCAAAAATTAAACTTTTTAATGCAGAGCGACCTTTTCTTCCCATGATTACAAGATTGTAATTATGTTCCTGTATATCTCTGACGATTTCTTCAGCAGGTAATCCAACGAGGATTTTAGTTTTAATCAATTCAGGAGAGATACCTTCTTTAAGAAAAACATTTTGGGCTTTTATGAGAATATCTTTTGCTTCTTCCTCTGGGTCTATACCCTGTCGTATTCTTTCAAGATATAAAGAAATATTGACTACTCGTAAAATGGTAATTTTTTTTATTCCTTTAACAAATTTTGCAAGACATGCACCATGCTCAACTGCTTTCATAGAATATTCCGAGCCATCAACAGGAATAAGGATATAAGGAACTGGGCAATGATTTTCTTCATAAATTTTTTGTCCTACGATATATATATTTTGATTTTTTAGACTGCAGATAACTTTGTTTGAAACACCGCCAAGAATAAGACTTTTTATTTCTGACATACCCCTTCGGGACATCATGATAGCAGAGAATTTTTGTTCCTTTGTAATTTCAATTATTTTGTTTCCTGCATCTCCTTCTTCTATTTCTTGTTTTATTTCTCCTTTAAAACCTGCTTCTTTTAATATTTCTGCATATTCATTTAAAAAAGGCTCAATGAATTCTTTAATATATTTTTCTTTGCTTTTTTTAAAAAATTCATAATCCTTAATATCCTTTTCTTTCAAATGTATACTTTTTAAAATTTCACTTAAATGTTGACCTGTAATGACATGAAAAAGAGTTACTTCAGGGAGAATATTTTCCATTTTTGAAAGTAATAATCCAGCAAAATTAACTGCTCTTCTTGAATGCTCACTTCTGTCCACAGGAAGTAAAATTTTTTCAAAAAAACATTTTTTCATTTTTATTCTCCTCCTCCAATAACTTTATATAAGGTTAATAGATTTGCATATTTTTGAAGCTTAAGGCTGTTAAGCTGCTGTTGTGCCTGAAACAAAGACCTCTGCGCATCAAGAACACTCATGTAGCTGTCAATTCCATTTTCATATCTTATTTTTGCAAGCCTGTAGGTCTCCCTTAGAGAGTGCACAAGAGATTCAATTGCCTGTAGCTGTTCATCTACTGTGCCTTTCACTGCTAAGGCATCGGATACTTCTTTGAAAGCTGTCTGAATGGTCTTTTCATAATTAACAAGAGCAAGTTGTCTTTCGACCTTTGCAGCTTCATGGGCTGCCCATACTCTTGCATCAAAGATTGGCATTATTGCCTGGGGCTGAATACTCCATGCCTTAGAGCCTGATTCAAACAATCCTGAAAGCTCAGCTGATGCTGTTCCAAAAAGCGTCGTAAGTGAAATCCTCGGGAAAAAAGCTGCTCTTGCTGCACCTATCTGAGCATTGTATGCCTTAAGTGTGTGCTCTGCTGCCATAATATCAGGACGATTAAGGAGTATATCAGAAGAAAGCCCTGGTGAAATATCCTTTGGAGAGGTTAAGACCTCAAGTCCTTCTGGCAAAAGTTCTTCAGTTAGTATCTCACCAGCAAGAAGGTCAAGGGTGTTTTTATCCTGAGCCAGTGCCTGAGTATATCGTGCTACAGCTTCACGGGCTGTATCTACCTGTGTCCTCACTCTGTGAAGGTCTATTTCTGAGATTACTCCAACTTCATATCGTTTTTTCATTAATTCATAGTATTCCTGCTGATTTTTAAGGGTTTCTTTTGCCAGTTTGAGATTCTCTTTATCTGTTGCATAGGTATAATAGGCAGTAGCAACAGCAGAAATAAGAGAGAGTCTTGCTGCCCTGTGAGTTTGTTCTTGGGCAAGATACTGCTCAAGTGCCATTTCTTTTAGACTCCGAAGCCTTCCAAATAAATCAATCTCCCAAGAGGTAATCCCAAGACTTACACTGTATTTAGAAGTTGTCTCTGCCCTGCCTGTCCGTGAAAGGTCTGCAGGGGTTCTCTCTCTATAACCCGTGCCTATTGCATCCACTGCTGGAAGAAGCTCTGCTCTTTGAATACCATAGTAGGCAGCGGCTCTCTCAACATTAAGGGCTGAAAGTCGAAGGTCTCTATTGTTAGATAAAGCTTTTTCAATTATTTTCTGAAGTTTTGTTTCAGTGAGAAATTCATTCCATTTAATTTCTGTTGCTTTTGGTGATTTTTCATAATTAATGGAACTGTAAGCATCACCTTGAGGCCATTCTTTAGGCACAGGTGCATCAGGTCTTTTGTATTCGGGAATCATTGTGCAGGAAAGAAGCAACAGGGATAGCATTAAAATTAAGGCTTGTTTTGTCATTCTGAGCCTGCAAAGCAGTCGAAGAATCTTTTCCTTAATCTTTCTTAACTTCATTTCACTGTCCTTACTTTGAAGAGCTTCAAAATAAGCACGAAGAAAAGGGGAACAAACACTATGCTTACGAAGGTTCCTGCAAGAACTCCACCTTCAATGGCAACTCCGATTGCATTCATCGCTCCTGAACCTGCGCCTCTTGCTATGGCAAGTGGAAGAATTCCAAAGAAAAGTGCAAGGGAGGTCATTATTACCGGTCTATATCTTATTGTTGCTGCCTCAACTGTTGCTCTCTGAAACTCCTCTCCATGTTTGATTCTATCTCTTGCAAACTGAATGATAAGAATGGCATTTTTTGACGAAAGCCCCATTGTTACAAGAAATCCTATCTGAAAATAAACATCGTTATAAAGTCCCATAAGCCATGTTGCTACTGCAGAACCAAATATACCAAGAGGAAGCAGTATCAAGTTTGTAATCGGAATTGTCCATGACTCATAAAGAGCTGCAAGGCATAGGAAAATGACAAAAACTGAGAAAGCATAGAGAATAGGTGCCTGACCAGTGGCAAGTCTTTCCTGATAGGAAGAGCCTGTCCATGCATAACCTACTCCCTTTGGAAGTTTTGAGACGATTTCTTTCACTGCTTTCATTGCCTCTCCTGAACTTGTCCCTGTAGCAGGCTCACCCCATATATTCATAGAGGGAAACCCGTTGTATCTTTCAAGTCTTGGCGAACCATAGATCCATCTGCCCGAGGCAAAGGAGGAAAAGGGAACCATTTTCCCCTCCGTATTACGCACATAAAGACGGTTCATATCTTCTGGTAGCATCCTGTAAGGAGTATCTGCCTGCACATAAACTCTTTTAACTCTCCCACCTTTTATAAAGTCGTTAACATAACTGCTTCCAAAGGCTGCAGATATGGTGTTATTGATTGAATTAATAGGCACACCAAGTGCTCCAGCCTTCTGCCAGTCTATATCCACTTTGTATTCAGGAATATCATCCATACCATTAGGTCTTACGTTTTTAAGTCTTCTGTCCTGATTGGCAAGATACAAGAACTGATTTCGTGCTTCCATCAGTTTCTGATGCCCAAGTCCACCCATATCCATGAGTTGAAGGTCAAAACCTGTTGCATTACCAAGCTCTATAATTGAAGGAGGAGGGAAAACAAATATCATAGCTTTCTTATTCTGTGAAAAATGCATCATTGCCCTTGCCTGAATAGCCTTAACCCTCAGAGCTGAACTGTCTCTTAAATGCCAGTCTTTAAGCTTTATAAATGCCATCCCTGCAGACTGTGCCCTGCCTGAAAAACTCATGCCAGCCAGTGTAATTATTGAATCTACCGCATCTTTTTCTTTTTGTAGAAAATAATCCTTCACTTCAGATAAAACCTCTTCTGTTTGCTCAAGAGTTGAACCAGAAGGCAGAATCACCTGCGCAAGCATCATTCCTTGGTCTTCCTCAGGCAGATAGGAAGTAGGAAGCTTCATTAAAATAATCCCTAAAGCCACAACAATGATAATGTAAACAAAGATATAGACAGGCACTTTTCTGAAGGAGTTTTCAACTGTCTTTGTATAGACAAATCGCGATTTGAAGAAGAAGCTATAGAATTTTTCGTAAATCAGGTTAAAGTAGTAGAAAATATTTTTTCTTTCCCTCTGCTTTTCACTGTGAGGTCTAAGAAAGGTAACACAGAGCACTGGTGCAAGAGTAAGAGCAACAAACACCGAAAGCAACATGGCTGAAATAATTGTAATGGCAAACTGTCTGTAAATTATGCCTGTTGAACCTGTAAAAAATGCCATTGGTGCAAAAACAGCAGAGAGAACCACACCTATTCCAATCAAGGCACTGGTAATCTGTTCCATTGATTTTATGACAGCCTGCCTTACAGAAAGCTTCTCCTCACGCATTATTCTTTCCACATTTTCCACTACAACTATAGCGTCATCAACAAGAAGCCCAATTGCCAGAACCATGGCAAACATGGTAAGCATATTTATTGAATAGCCCGCTAATCCAAGGACAGCAAAAGTGCCAAGAAGCACAACAGGAACAGTAATTGTAGGTATAAGGGTGGCTCTAAGACTTCCTAAGAAAAGCCACATTATGAGAAAAACAAGAACTATCGCTTCTATGAGTGTTTTTACAACTTCATTTATAGCAACCTTTGTGAAAGGCGTTGTATCATAGGGATAGACAACCTTTACACCTGCTGGAAAATTTCTGCTTAATTCATCTATCTTTTTCTTTACTTTATCAGCCACATCAAGGGCATTTGCTCCTGGAAGTGGTCTTATAGCTAAGGCAGCAGCGGGTTTACCATTGTAAAAGGCCTCTATATCGTAATAGTCTGTGCCGAGCTCAACTCTTGCAACGTCCTTTATCTTTACTGATGAACCATCTGGATTAATTCTTACAGGAATTGATGCAAACTCATCGGGCTCTTTAAGCATGCTCTGAACGATTATAGGAGCATTAAGTCTCTGCCCTTCCTTTGCTGGTGCACCTCCGAGCTGTCCGCCTGAGACCTCCACATTGTAGGCTTTTATTGCTGAAATTACATCGCTTATTGTGAGCCCATAGCTTACAAGTTTGTGAGGCTCTATCCATATTCGCATTGCATAGGGAAATCCAAAGGTTTCAACCTCTCCAACACCCTCTATCCTTGCAAGCACTTTTTCTACATTGGATTTAAGATAGTCTCTCAGGTCATAGGCATCAAGCCTTCCATCCTCTGAAATGAGTGAGACAATCAAAAGATAGTTTCTTGTTGCCTTCCCTACACTTATTCCTGTCTTCTGAACAGCCTCTGGTAGGCTTGGCATAGCAAGCTGAAGCTTGTTCTGAACCTTTGCCCATGCAAGGTCTGGGTCTGTGCCTGGTTCAAAGGTGAGCTCTATTCGGCAGGAACCTGAAGAGTCACTCACAGCAGACATATAGAGGAGTCTGTCAAGTCCTGTCATTTTCTCTTCAATAATCTGTGTGACACTGTTTTCAACAGTTTCAGCAGAAGCGCCAGGATAGGTTGCCTGAATATAAATTGACGGAGGAGCTAAAGAGGGATACTGGGCAATGGGAAGATTATAAATGGCAAGGCAGCCAGCACCCATTATGGCAATTGCAATAACCCATGCAAAGACTGGTCTTTCAAGGAAGAATTTAGATAGCATTATCTGCTCTGCTCCTTCTTTTGTTCCGCATAAGGCACAGGTTTAACTTGTGCACCAGGCATTATTCTCTGAACACCCTCAATAATGACTTGTTCACCCACTTGGAGCCCCTCTGATACAAGCCATCTGTCACCTATTGCACGATCAACTTGAATTGGTCTTATCTGAACCTTGTTTTCTTTGTCAACTATATACACAAAGGGATTACCCTTTGTATCACGGAAAACAACCTGCTGAGGAACAAGAATAGCTTTTTTGTTAATACCTTCCCGTATAACTGCCCTTACAAACATTCCAGGCAGCAAAACTCCCTTTGGATTTGGAAATATTGCCCTCAGAGTAACAGAGCCTGTTGTCGGGTCAACAGTTACATCCTTGAACTGCAATGTTCCTTCAAGAGGATAGGCTGTTCCATCCTCAAGAATGAGCTTAACTTTATTCTGCTCTTTACCTGCATATTTAAGCCTTCCCTCTTCAAGCCTCCTTTCAAGCTCTCTTAGTTCTTTTGTTGACTGGGGAATGTCAACGTAAATTGGGTCAAGTTGCTGAATCCTCGTGAGTTCCTGTGCCTGATAGGCAGTGACAAGAGCACCTTCTGTAACATTTGATTTACCAATCCTCCCTGATATAGGAGCAGTTATCTTTGTATATCCGAGATTAATCTGAGCGTTTCTTACCTGTGCTTTCAATGCCTCAATCTCGGAAAGGGTCTGCTCATACTGAGCTTTAACATCATCAAACTCCTGCTTGCTTATGGCATTTACCTTTATGAGTTCCTGATAACGCTCATATTTTGCCTTGACTGATTGAAGATTTGCCTCTGCCCGAGAGAGGGCTGCTTTGGCATTGTCATAGGCTGCTTTGTATTGAGCAGGGTCAATCTGATAGAGAACTTCTCCATCCTTAACATTGCTTCCTTCAGTAAAGTATCTTTTAAAAATTATGCCGCTTACCTGAGGCCTAATCTCAGCAATCTTGTAGGGAGACGTCCTTCCAGGAAGTTCTGTGGTAAGAAGAATCTCCTCTGTCTCTATTTTGATGACCGATACTTCAGGTATCTGAGGCATAGGCTTTTTCTTTTCACACCCTAAAAGAAATAAGGCAAACAAAAGAGGGAACAAAACTAACATTATCTTTATCCGCATTCTAACACCTCTTTATTTAAGCTTCAACTTTTTCTGTCATTCTAATCATAGTTTTTCATTTTCCTCATGTCATTCTGAGGGACTCAATGTCCCGAAGAATCTCTCTTTACTTTCAGTAACCCATTGAAAATAATCTTTACGCATTCATCGGGGTCAATGAGATTTTCAGGGTCAACGACAACAGAAAGCACATATCCTCTTAGAATATGCATAATTAACTTTGCAACCTCCTCTGAATTACATTCAGTAAAATCACCTGAGTTTATGCCTTCATTAATCAATTTTTTTAACAGCATTTTTTCCGTTTTAAAAAATTCTCTTTTAATCTCCACCCCAAAAGTAAATCCGTGCTCTTTGCTGTGCATCAATATAAGTTCCCTATTTTCTCCTGCAAATTCAATGACTTTTTTAATATATTCCTTCAATGCCTCCCCGGGGTTGGCAGTATCCTGAAGAATAGGAGAAATCCTATCGTGTAATTCTCTCATTTTCTCCTTAATCAGAAAAAGAGAAAGTTCTTCTTTATTCCTGAAATAAAGATAAACCCCTCCCACGCTTATACCTGCTTCTTTAGCAATCATTCTCATAGTAGCACCATTGTAGCCATATTGGGAGAATACCTTTATGGCTGCATCAATTATTCTCTTCTTTGATTCATATCCTGAACGCCTGCTTATGTTAACTACCTCCAATTTTAAAAATTATTTTTTAGATTTCTTTTATAAGATATTGCCATACATTTCTTTCAAAAAAACTTCCCTCAACATTTTCTTCCATCTCAAGAAACATTTTAAAAGGAACAGTAAAAGTAAGAAGATTATCTCCAAGCTGTTTTTTTACATGTTTTCTTGCTGAAAGGTCTGTAAGACCAATAACTGCTCTCTGGAAATCTGATTTTGCTTCTCTGTAGGCGTATATTCCTATTGTTTGACAGCCTGCACCCCATGGAACTACTACATTCTCAAAGCTTTCTCTTCCATAACCGGAAAGAACAACAAGGGCTGAAAGCTGAAGTGGATTAACAGGAAATACAACAACCACAGGTTCTTTTTCCTGTAGATTTACATCCTTTAAGGGTTTGAAAATCACATATCTTGCAGGAACTTCCATTATTGGAAGCTGTTCAACAAATTTTTTAACATTTTCAGGAGTTTTTAAATATCTCTCTCCTTCAAGAAACTCCTCATAGAATTCTTTAGTTACATGGGGTTTAATTTGTTCAGCTACATTTTTCCCAATCTCCCATTCTTTGTTACCTGAGGATAAAAAATAATAAAAACAATCTATGCCTCCCAAAAAATCTAAATATTTATTTCCGAAACCAAGACCAACCGCACCACCCCAGCAACCATATGTGTTTTTATCAAAAACAGCTACTTTACCCTTTACAGCATTTGCAAACAACCACATAACACAGCCCCATTTACCTTCTCTAAATTGCAAGGCATTTTCTGGTCTTTTATCTGACCATATGATTGCCACAGGATTTAATTCCATTTTTAAAGCCTTTGCTATTTTGCTTTCCATATTTCAGCCCTCCTTTCTTATATGAGACTGTTCAAAATTTCCCAGTTTCTTATAAATCAAGGAATTAGAATTTAATATTTTTCATTTACCTCCATCTGTCATTCCGAGGAGCGTTAGCGACGAGGAATCTCATCTTTCCGATTTAAGGAGGAGACCCTTTGCTTACGCTCAGGGTGACCCTAAGGGTCAGATTCCTCGCACCCATTGAGGGTGCTCGGAATGATCATTAGTAATTGAACATCCTCATTTATTTCAAAAATTTTAGTTCTTCATTTTGTACTCATACAACTGAACATCTGTTCATGTGAACTAATGTTCAGTTTATCAGAAAAAAATTGATTATGTCAAGAAAGTATTGAACTCTTATTAAAAAATAGGTTACACTTCATTATAAATTGCTTTATAAATTTTAAGGAGGGCATTATGGATACAGCATTAGTAGTAAGCGAGAAAAAAACAGGCGGAGATACAAAAATTCTTCAACTTGTCACTTTTACTCTTGGTGGTGAAGAATATGCTGTTGATATCCTTAAAGTTCAGGAAATAAACAGAATGAAAGAAATAACAAGAGTTCCAAATGCTCCATACTATGTTGAAGGAGTGATTAATCTTAGAGGTAAAGTTATTCCTGTTATTAGCTTAAGAAAAAAATTTGGATTGCCTGAAGAAGAAGAAACTTCAAAACAGAGAATTATGATAATGGATATTCAGGGTATAACTATCGGACTTATTGTTGACTCAGTTTCTGAAGTTTTAAGAATATCAACTGATATAGTTGAGCCACCACCTCCGATGACTTATTCTGTAAGTTCAGAATTTATATGGGGTATTGCAAAACTTGAAGACAGGCTTATCATATTGCTTGATATGGATAAACTTATTGGAAGAGAAGAAACTGAAGGAATGGTTGAGGCTACAGAAAAAGCGGCTATTGAGGGATAAATTTTCTATTTCCTTTGCCTCGCCAGCATGGTTTCATAAATTCGTCACGGAAAGAATATATTTTCCCGTTTGATATGTTATGAATTGACCTTGCGATGAGAAAAAGTTCTCCATTTTTTGAAAAAAACTTTGCACCATGCACTACTACTTCATCACCAAGTTTAAGTTCTATTTTTTCCTGCGCAATATACCAGCCTGGAGCTGTCAAAACATGATATATTTTATCTTGCTTTAAAATACCTATCACCATAGGTCCATGCTGTCTTTGAATAACTTCAGCAATTTTACCTTTAATAGTTATTTCTGTATTTAGATCATAGCTTTCCTCAAATTGCTGAGCCATTGCAAATTTTCCTATGGTTATTAAGAAAAACATTATGAATATACTCCATCTCATCATTTTAGCCCTTTAAAAGGGGGCTTTATGCCCCCTTTATTTTTACCATCCACAGATTCTTCTGATATTTAAGCCTTTTTTACCACCGGGTGCATATGGGAGACCCATTTCATAAGCCTTTTTGTGCATTTCAACTCTTAAGTTTGCTCTTTCTTGCTCTTTTTGCTTGATAGCATTCCAATCAGGATTTGGCTGTGCCCAGAGGGTTAAAAGCTCTCCTCTTAGTTGTAAGTCTTTCTGATAAAGTGGTTGAACTTCCTTGCAATATTGCTGTGCTTTAGCAGAGTCAATGCCAGGAGGATACTGAGGTCCCATCATTCCTTTCTGAGCAAAGGATACACCAACTGCAAATACTGTTAATATAGCCATTAGTGTAAATACTGTTAAAAACTTTTTCATCTTTAAGCCTCCTTAATTTTTAATAGAGGGGCAAAGCCCCTCTTATTTTACCAACATTTACCACAATTTCCAAATCCATGCATTCTACCAAATCCTGGTCCATATCCAATTCCGTATTCCTGTGCTTTCTTCTGAAACTCTGTCATAACTTTTGCCATTTCCTGTTTTTTCTGAGATATAGCATTCCAGTCAGGATTTGGCTGTGCATAAAGCTGCATCAACTCTCCTCTTAATTGGAGCTGCTTCTGTCTGAGAGGGAGCGTATCATTATAAAAATTTTGAGCTTTTTGAGGATCAACTGACGTATAAGCAGGACAACCATATCCACTATACCCAGCACCTTTCCATGCGTAAGCTGCTCCACCTATCAGTGCAACTATAAATGCGACCACCATTATCATTGTAAGTGTTTTTTTCATCATCCTTCACCTCCTTTCATGAATTTTTTTTATTTATTAAATAACAATTTATATGCCAGAATTGAAATGCTTTGAATTTAAAAGGATTTTTAAAATTATTAATATAGAGAAGACTTTATTTTTGCAAAAATTGCATTATTTTTTGCAAATTTTGCAAAGCTCATTGGAAATAAAAGCAAAATCCTCAATTGAAAGTTCTTCGGGTCTTTTTATTGGGTTTATTCCAATTTTTATTAAAAACTCCTTAGGTTCATCAATAATTGATTTCAAAGAGTTGGATATCATTTTTCTTCTTTGCCCAAAAGCTGATTTTATAATTTTGAAAAAAAGTTTTTCATCTATCACTTCAACAGGTGATTTATCTCTTCTGTCCATTTTTATTACAGCAGATTCAACCTCAGGAGGAGGATTAAAAAAACTTGCAGGAATATAAAACTTTATCTCAGCCTGTGTATAATACTGAGCTATTATGCTTAAAGCAGAGTAAGCTTTTGTAGATGGTTTTGCTGCCAATCTCTCTGCGACTTCTTTCTGAATGGTAAGAGTCATAGATATTAGATTCTTTAGTTTTAGAAGTTTGAAAATTATAGGTTTTGTAATGTAATAAGGGATGTTAGCAACAACTTTAAATTGTCCAATTTCTTCGTATGGGAATTTTAAAGCATTCTCATTGATAAGCACAAGATTTTCTTTTCCATAAAATCTCTCTTTAAGAATTTTATAAAGAACAGGGTCAATTTCTATTGCAATTACTTCTTTAGCATTTTTTAATAGAATTTCTGTTAAATCTCCCATTCCAGCTCCAATTTCAACAACTTTGTCATTGCTATTGATTTCTGAAACTTTTACTATTTTTTCAAGAATCTCAGCATTTCTTAAAAAATGCTGTCCAAGTTTTGGTTTTTTCTTGCTTATAGTTTTATGCATTTTTGATCTTTATTTTCTCTATTTTTATTTTGAGAGTTCTATTTTTGTAATAAACAGATATGCTTGAAGGCATATTAAGTGTAGTGCCATCTTCAGTTTGAATTTTTTTATATTCATTATAGATGATTAATATTGTCTGATTATCAACAGTAAGGGTTTGTTTTAAAGGCATAAAGCCATCTTTTTTTAAAATAATAATTCTTTCTCCATCCTTTAAAAAAAAGTTTTCAGAGTCTTCACTTACTGTAAAATTACCATTCCACCATATAAAGCCTTTTCTGATTCCAATTGCGAGTTGCTTTAATCGGTCTTTTTCAATCAGAAGATTTGATGAAACTTCTCCATTTTCTTCATAAATCTCACCTGCTGGAAACCCCATATAGTAAACTCTTAGCAGAAGCTCATTCTTTGAAATCCTTAATGAGGCATCCCCATTTAACACACTGTTTTTTGTTTCATACTGAAGATTTAATACTCCCTCAAGAGAATCATAAATCTGCATTTTTTTAATGAAATCTGCAATATTTTCAGCATAAAATTCCTTGACTGTAATAGGCTTTTTTTCAGCACAGCCCCAAAATAGAAAGATAATCAGGCTAACTGCCAATAATTTCAATAAGTTCATTTATTGACCCTACACCTTTTATTTTTAAATTGAATTTTTCTTTAAGTCTTTCAAGATTACTCTTGGGTATTATGGCATGTTTCATTCCTATTCGTGAGGCTTCTTTTAGTCTCATTTCTGTCTGAGAGATTGCTCTAATCTCTCCACTTAATCCAACCTCACCAAAAATAACCATTCCTTCATGTAAAGGAATATCTCTGAAAGAAGAAACAATTGCTGAAATAACAGCTAAATCAGAAGACGGTTCTGTAATTTTAAGTCCACCGACAACATTTACAAATATGTCTGCTCCTGCGAGATTAATTCTGCCCCTTTTTTCTAAAACAGCTACAAGTAGATTAACTCTCTGATAATCAACTCCAATAAAATTTCTTCTTGGCATACCAAAGTTTGACGGAGCAACAAGTGCCTGTATTTCTGTAAGAATTGCTCTTGTTCCTTCTATAGTTGCTGTGATAGCAGAACCACTGTTTTGAGAATGCTCGGAAAGAAAAATTAGTGAAGGATTTTCAACCTCAATTAATCCTGTTCCTGTCATCTCAAATACACCTATTTCATTTGTTGGTCCGAATCTGTTTTTTACGCTTCTTAAAATTCTGTATGCATATCCTCTGTCCCCTTCAAAATAAAGAACTGTATCTACAAGATGCTCAAGCACTCTCGGACCTGCAATTGCTCCTTCTTTTGTTACATGTCCTATAAGAAAAACAGGAATACCTTTCTGTTTAGCAAAATTCATGAATTTTGTAGCAGACTCCCTTATCTGACTCACTGAACCAGGTGCTGACATAGCGTCTTCTGTATAAACTGTCTGAATTGAATCAACTACTAAAGCATTCAATTCTTCTTCTGAAGCCCAATCAAGAATTTTTTCCACAAGTGTTTCACTGAGAAGAAGAATATTTTCTGAAATAGCTCCAAGTCTTTCAGCCCTTAATTTAATTTGTGTGAGAGATTCCTCTCCTGAGACATAAAGAACCCTGCCATATTTTTTCGCAAGATTATCAGTTGCCTGTAGCAGTAGTGTGGATTTTCCAATTCCCGGATCCCCGCCAATTAAAACAAGAGAACCTCTTACAACTCCTCCTCCAAGAACTCTGTCAAGTTCTGAAATGCCTGTTGATAGTCTGTCTGAGAGAGTGATTTTGATTGAACTAATAGGAACAGGTTGAATATCTTCTAAAGTTTTCAATCTCGCTGTTTCTGCTTTCTTACTTATGCTTTCAGCTTCTATAACTTCTTCAACAAAACTGTTCCATGCTCCGCAATCAGGGCATTTGCCTATCCATTTAGGTGAAATATATCCGCAACTTTGGCATTGAAAAACTCTTTTTAATTTTGGCTTCATGAGTTAATGATAATTTATTTTATTTACTTTTTACAAAACTTGGAAAACCTTTTAGTTTTCTCTCCTTTGAAATTAAAAGTAGATGTCATAAGTATTTTCATTTAAATAAATGGTCATTCTGAGCATGGTTAAATGCTCAGAATGAATTCCGTGAGTAATTGTCCACCTCTGTTTGTTATTCTGAAGCTCTGAAAAAGGTGAGCAATCTATTTTTTAAGATGAATGAGCCTCTTTTATACTTGTTATAAATAGACAATTACCATAAGCATAGCTCCTGTAATAACACACATGAGCAAGACAGGTACTAAAACTGCTTTGATAAACTGCGCTTCTTCTTTTCCACCTACTCCTATTGTTGCAGCAGCATTTGTTATTTTGGACGGTGTTATAGCGGATGCTATACCTCCACCTACTGCATGAGCAGCATAAATCCACATAAAAGCATTTGCTCCAACTGTTGAAAGAGTTGCTTCCCATTGAATCTTTGCAAAAAGAACATTTGAAGCTGTCTCACTTCCACCAACAAAGGCTCCAAACAATCCCAAAAACGGAGCTATAAAGGGATAGGCAGGACCAAAAATATTTGCAAGTGTTATTCCTATTATTCTATCCATGTTATATTGGGCAAAATACTGTGATGGAACAAGTTTTCCATTAACCACCTCCATTGCAGACCATGCCATAATAAATGCTACAGCAAAGAAAAGAGAGTATGCAAGAAAAGGTCCCCATATTCTTGTTATCCAAAGTTTGAAAACATTGCCTAATTGTTTGCCTGTTGGTTTCAATATAAATATTGAAATAAATGAAACAACCATTATCCAGAACCATACATTTCCGAGAATATTCAAGTCTTCCTTTTTATCTGCTATGATTCTGATTACTTCTGTCTGACCTAAAATGTTTTCAAGATTCATTTTTAAAGAAGGGATATTCACAATGAGAGATATTATTATTAGCAAAATAAATGGTAGGCAAGCTTTGAACATTTCTTTATTAAAAGGAAGATTGGTATCTGTTGCTCTATTATTATGCTTGCGATAAATAAAATAAACTGTAATCATGGTGATTAATCCTGATATAATTCCTATTATCTCTACAGGAAGAATTCTGAAACCAGCAATTACTAAAGCAGAACCTGATAACACAAGCCCTGAAATCAATGCTGCTTTCCAGTTTTTCTTTATAGCTTGTTTCCCGCCAACAACTTTCAACATTAAAAAAGCAAATATTATGGATATAACAGGTAAAAGAACCGTTACTTTAAAAGTATAATCCCAAATAAATTCATTTAAATTTTCTATTCCTGGAGGTTTAATGCCAAATGCCATTGCAACTTTTGAAGGTAATGTTAAAGGAATTGTAAAAAGAGCAAATGAAGTAAGAGGGTCATAACAGAGTATGCTTACACCAATGGCTGCAATAGGAGAGAATCCCAGCAATAAAAAAATTGGTGGAAACATTGCAGGAGTTACCATACCCAATGATGTACTTAAAGAACCAAATCCCATACCAATGAAAAGAGTCTGCTCTTCTTTGTTTCGGGCAATTCCTTTTACGTATTCAATAATTTTCTTTAATGCTCCTGTTTCTCTCATTAAAAATATAAGAAACATTGTAAAAACAACAGCAAGAGAGATTCCAAATGCTTTAACAATTCCTGTTAGTGTGGCACCCATTATAACATTCCATGGAGTTTTAAAGTAGTAAGCAGCTACAATTACAGCAAGAATCCATCCAATAACAGAAACAAAACTGCCTGAACGATAAAAAACAAGCATACCGATCAGAACAACAAGAATCGGGAAAAGCGATAAAAAGAAATCCATTTTAACCTCCTACGAATAATTTTTGTTATAAACTTTATATGTATGGGTTTTACCCAGATAAGATGCTGGCAGAGAAGGACAGCTCCATTTCACCTGGACTTTTAAGTCCTTTCGGGAGTTTGTTGCCTCTCTGCCTAAATCATGATAAGTTGGTTGGGCTTTGTAGCCCTCGTCATCATGGAGGATTGGTAGGCAGATGCCCTTCTCTGCTTTATTACTTAAATTGGAGGTGCCCATATGAGCAATTTTAAAGTTTTTGTCGGTATTGATATCTCCAAAGAAAGTTTCTCTGCCTGTGCTATCCACTCCCCAGAGGAAATCATCTTTGAAGAAAAATTCCCTATGGACTCCCACGGATTTAAGGCTTTTATCCGCAAACTTAGTGCTTTCCCTAAGGAGTCTATTCTTATCGGTAAAGAATCCTCTGGCTGCTACTATGTGAATCTCTTTGTCTACCTCAGTAACAAAGGTTTCAGTTGCGTTGTTCTTAATCCTCTTATCGTTAAAGGTGTTCAGAGTATGGAAATCAGAAAAACCAAGACTGACCGCTCCGATGCCCGTAGAATTGCCTTTGCTCTTTATACTGCCCAACATAGCCTTCCTCAGAAGTCCTTCCTGTCTCATGAGTTTCGTGAGCTTGCTCGTGAAAGAGAAAGACTCTCTCAGCAGATTGCAAGGCTTAAAAATGATATCGAAAAAGCTCTGGTTGTCCTCTTCCCTGAGCTTGAAAGAAGAGTAAATATCTACACTGAAGGCATCCTGAGGCTTCTTGAAAAATATCCTTCTGCATGGGCACTTAAAGCTGCTAAAACCTCTGATATAGAAAGACTCCTTTGCTCTAAGAGGGGTAGAGCACGGAGTGTTACTGCTCAACAGATTAAACAATGGGCTCAAGACTCTATTGCTCAGTTCTTCCCTATTAGAGAGATTCTTCTTCAGAGTAAGATTAAAGAGCTTTTCTTCCTTGAAGAGCAGCTTGAGGTAATTACTGAGCAACTTAAACGTTCCTGTGAGGAAGCAGCTCTGTGTCAGGATATTGAAATTCTTAAATCTATCAAAGGAATAGGTGACACTACTGCAATGCATTTTATTGCTGAAATTGAAAATATCAATAGATTTAGCTCTCCGAAGAAACTGATTGCCTACTGTGGAGTTGACCCTACGGTTTATGAATCTGGAAAGTTCAAAGGTAGTAGCAGACTCTCTAAAAGAGGGAATAGACATCTCAGAAGAGTGCTCTGGCTTATGGCTGTCTCTGTAGTGATGTATAACAGTTACTTCAGGGAGTACTTTAACCGTAGAAGGCAACAGGGACTTCCTTACAAGAAGGCAATCCTTGCTGTTGCTCATAAGCTTTTGAGAGTAATCTATGCTATGCTTAAGAAGAAAACAACCTTTAAAGTTTCTCATTTGCCTTCACCATGTAGAGGCTGTTCAAAAATGAAAGAGTTTAAACCTTATAGATTTTTGGGAGGCAGTTTTGAAAGTCACAAATAAAAAATTTTCATCTTTATATCAAAAGTTGAATACTGTATTGCTCCTTTCATATTTAAAAAATAAAGTATTACTACTTTTTTACAAAATATTATCCCGTTTTGTAGAAACTTTTCTATTGTCTGTCAGTCAATTAAATATGTATCAACTCCCCATTAAGTTTCAATCCTGCAATAACTCTGCTAAGATATGCAGAAAGACTCAGGAAAACATGACTCTTTACCTTACTGATTCCCCTAAATCTCAACTTGGTAAGTTTATGCACTCCCTTAAGAACATTAAAAAATCTCTCTACTACAGTTCTTCTTTTGTAAATTTCCTTAAAAGTTTTCTTACTGCGAATTGCTCTCAGTGCATTTTGAATATCTATGTCTTCCTTAAAATAAAAAGTAGGACCATATTCACTTTTGCTGTAACAGCACTGTCTAAAAAGACACCCTTGACCTTTTTGTTTAAAAAGTCCGCAACGAAATTTAACTCTTCTTCTTTTGTGTTCCCTTCCCCAGTAACAAAGTTCCACATTGCCAAGACACAGGAGTTTTCCATCTGGAGTAACCTTTATCAGTCCTGTATAAATAGAATTTTTTCTACTTCTTGGATTTTCAGCTATATATGGTGTTATGTTGTGCTGAAGAAGATATTTAGCATTGTCAGTGCTATCATAACCAGCATCTGCTATTACTGCCTTTATAGTTTTTCCTGTATTTTCAATCTCTTTGCGGGCAGAATCTGTAAGCTCACCAAGAAAGTGTCCATCCCACTTGTTTGCCTCAGTAACTTTTACAGAGACAGCCACAGGAAGAGGTGTTGTTGTAACTTCAAGATGAACTTTGTATCCATAAAAGCTGAAATCCTTAGACTTATATCCCCACTGAGCATCTTTATCAGAAGGAAAAGCCTCTATGTGAGAGGAATCTATAGAGAGTTTAAGGTTTTTGCTTTTAACAAGACACAAAGCTTGAGCAATCAGATTAAGAAGTATTTCATGAAAGGTCTCTTCACCAAGTCTTTCTCTAAAGTAATGAAAGGTGTTATGTTTAGGAGTATTTCCATAGGAAAAACCACAGAGCCAGCAGAGTCTACCGTCAAACATAAGGCGTTTTGCAAGGTCTCTTTCAGAGGAAGCATAACCGAGATAAATGAGAAGGAGAGCTTTAAAGAGACTTTGAGGATTGTAACCCTGTCTGCCAACATTGTGATACTTAGATTCGCAGAGTTTGTAGATAAAAGAAAAGTCAATACTGTCAAAGAGAATTTTAAGAGGGTCCTGAGGAGAAATCATACTTGCGATAGTAAGGTCAGCAAAGGAGTTTTGAATGGTTTTTCTCATTTAATGACCTCCATCAAAGAGAGATTTAAGGATTTTAACATATTGAGAATACATGAAAGAATGCTTTATAAGGAGTTTGTTAATTTGGGGGTAAAGATAAAAAATGATAGCTTACAAATGCCTGATTTTCAAGCATTTGTAAGTTTTTGAACAGTCTCCCATGTATGTAAGGAGGTGCATTTTTCATAGTTGACTCCAGAAAAGTTTTGAGAAATTAAAAAACGTGATATTTTAAACAATTTTTTATAATAAAAATCAACCCATGTTATAATTTTAGATAAGTATAAAAGGGAGGAATTATGAATCGTACACTGCTTTCTATTTTAAAAATCCTTTCAAAAGAAAATAAAATTATTGGTTCAAAGGAAATTGCCAAAAAACTTAAAATGTATGGGGTAAATTTATCAGAAAGGACAGTAAGGTATCATTTAAAAATTCTTGATGAAAGAGGACTAACAAAAGTTTATGGAAAAGAAGGAAGAAGAATTACTGAGAGAGGCAGAAAGGAACTTGAAACAGCAAGTACAGTTGAAAAAGTTGGTTTTATAATAAATAAAATTGAGACCTTAAGCTATCTTTCAGATTTTGATATAAATGCTATGAAAGGCCGTCTTATTTTAAATATCACATATATACATAAAAATAAATTTAGAAAAGCTCTTAAAGCAATGGAGAATGTTTTTACTTCTCCTTATGTTATGAGTGATAGAATTCTTGTTCTTGAGAAAGACAGCGAAAACATACTTGTGCCAGAGGACCATGTATGCATTGGTACTGTTTGTAGTGTAACTTTAAATGCTATTTTATTAAAACATGGCATTCCTATAATATCAAGATTTGGAGGGGTACTTGAAATAAGAGAAGGTGAACCATATAGATTCGGAGCACTTATAAGTTATGATGGCACTTCATTAGACCCTCTTGAAATATTTATAAGAGGCAAGATGACGGATGTTTTAGGAACTATAAAAAATGGTTTTGGTCGAGTCCTTGCAAGTTTCAGAGAGGTGCCGATTGTATGTCTTGATAAAGTGAAAGAGATTTACTCAATTATGCAAAAAAGAGGCTTTCAGGGAATAATGATGTTTGGCGAACCAAATCAGCCTCTACTTGATATCCCTGTAGGAATGGATAGAGTAGGTATTATAGTTGTTGGAGGACTTAATCCAATTGCTGCAATTGAAGAGAATAATATTCAGACATATACAACTGCTATTTCAGTTCTTTATGATTGTAGAGAACTTGTTGTTTTTGAAGAAGTTTTAGAAAAATTTAAATAGATGCAGATAATTACTACTCATCTTAATGCAGACTTTGATGCTATCGCATCCTGTATGTCAGCTAAAAAACTTTATCCAGAGGCAGTTGTTGTACTGCCCGGTTCAATGGAAAGGAGAGTAAAGCTTTTTTTTGAAAGTTTCCATCCCTTTGAAATAAAAAAAATTAAAGAGATTGAGCCAGATAAAGTTAAAACTCTGATAGTTGTTGATACAAGAAGTATTCAGAGAATTGGAGAACTCTCTCAGTTTTTAAAAAAAGGAGTAAAGGTTCATCTTTATGACCATCATCCAAGGGGTGAGGATGATATAAAAGCAGACTTTGAAATAACAGAGCAAATCGGAGCGCTTGCATCACTTTTTACAGAGATTTTTCGGAAAAAAAATATATCAATAACACCTCTTGAGGCAACACTTTTATGTCTTGGAATATATGAGGAGACAGGTTGCCTTCTTTTCCCGTCTACAACATCAAGAGATGTAGAAGCGGTGGCATATTTACTTAAAAGAGGAGCAAATTTAAATATTGTTTCTCAATTTCTTAAAGAAGAACTTTCAAGAGAAGAAATATTCTTACTTAATGAATTACTCAACTCTTTACAGGAGCATCTAATCAATGGAGTAAGAATTAATATAGGATATGGTGTTCAGGAAGAGCCTCAGGATATTTCTCATATTGCACACAAAGTAATGGATATTATTGACACAGAAGCTCTTTTTCTTATCATTGAGATGCAGGATAAAATCTTAATAATTGGAAGAAGTAATACCCCTCAGGTTGATGTTGGTTTGATACTGAGTCAGTTTGGCGGTGGAGGACATTGGGCTGCTGGTAGTGCTACTTTGAAAGAGATGCCTGTAACTTTATTGATTGAGGAACTTTTGAAATTTATAAAGGGATATATAAAACCTCAGAGAATTGCCAGAGATTTGATGACAACTCCTGTAATATCTGTGCAGTGGAACAGAACAATAAAAGAAGTTGAAGAAATGATGACAAAATACGGGATAAATGCTATACCTGTGCTTAAAGGAGAAAGTTTTATTGGAGTAATAACCAGAGGAGTGGTTGAAAAAGCTATATTCCATGGACTTAAAAATTCAAAGGTTGTAGATTTTGCTACAACAGATGCTTATACTGCAGAAGAGGACACACCTCTGTGGGAAATAGAAAAAAATATGGTTGAACTTAATCAGAGATTTGTTCCAATTTTAAAAGAACAAAAAGTAGTTGGAGTGATTACAAGAACTGATATATTACGAAATTTATATGAAGAACTTATAAGAAAATTTAAGATTTCAAAGCCTAAGGAAGAATCTGAAGAATCCAGAAGAAATGTGGCGAATTTAATGAAAGAATTTTTATCTGAGGAAGTTTATGAAATCCTGCGCATTGCTGGAAATCTTGCTGAAGAGATGGGATCTGGAGCTTATTTAGTAGGTGGAACAGTAAGAGATCTACTTATGAGAAGACCCAGTCCAGATATAGATATTGTAGTTGAAGGAGATGGAATAGCTTTTGCGCATGAACTTGCAAAAAAAATAGATGGCAAGGTGACTCCACATCCAAGATTTGCTACAGCAAAAATTTTAAAGGAAATAAAAAAAGATGGTGAAATAAAAAGATTTTATATAGACATTGCAACTGCAAGAACAGAATACTATGAATCACCAGCGGCTTTGCCAAAAGTTGAAACATCATCAATAAAAAAGGATTTATACAGAAGAGATTTCACAATAAATGCTCTCGCAGTTAAACTCAATACAAAAGATTTTGGATTGCTCATAGATTTTTTTGGAGGGCAGAGAGACATAAAAGATAAAAAAATAAGAGTGCTTCACAATTTGAGTTTTGTTGAAGATCCCACCAGAGCTATAAGAGCTATAAGATTTTCAGAGAAATTAGGATTTAAAATATCAAAACATACTGAAAATCTTATAAAACTTGCGGTTAAAATGAACATTTTTGAAAAGCTTAAAGGACCAAGACTTTATGAAGAGCTTATTTTATTATTAAAAGAAACTTTACCGCATCATTCAATAAAGAGACTCGGAGATTATGGTTTGCTTAAATTAATCCATCCAGCTATTGAAGAAAGAACAATTTATAATGATCTTGCAAAGGCTTATGAAACAATACAAGGCATAGAACTTCTTTTCTTAAAAGAAGAATACAGGAAAGAATTTATTTATCTAATGGTTATTCTTTGGAATCTTAACTTAGCTGAAAGAGAAGAACTCCTTCATAGAATATGCGCACCTGTTAATATTAAGAGAGAACTTATTGAAAATATTAGTTCTGCTCAGAAAGCTTTGCAATTGTTTACTGCAGAGAACTCTCAGGAGTTTAATGTGCAGATATATAATCTTTTAAAGCCTTTGAATATAGAAACAATTATTTTGATGATGATTTATGCGAAGGAGTGGCAAAAAAAAGCAATTTTCAATTATTTAACAAAACTTAAAGACATAAAACCTTTAATAACAGGAGAAGATTTAAAAAAACTTGGAATTCAACCAGGACCAGTTTATAGAAAAATTTTAGAAAGTATACTAAGAGAAAAACTTCAGGGAAGACTTTTATCAAAGGAAGAAGAGATAGAGTTTGCAAAAAAGATTGGAAGCTGACAGAATTGTATGATATTATAAGTTTATGGTTGAGATGAACATTGAAGAAGTCAAAAAAATAATTAAGAATGAGTTGCCTAAAATTTTAAAGAGTGATCCCTCTTTCCGCAGGTATATTCTGCAAGTAACAAAACTGTATTATCCTCCCAAGAAAAAAACAGAAGACAGAATAGAACAGATTTATCAGCAAATCTTGCAGGTTGAAGAAAGATTTGAGAAAAAATGGGAAGAGTGGAGCAAGAGATGGGAAGAGACACAAGCAGAGTGGAATAGAAAATGGGAAGAGAGTCAGAAGAGATGGGAAGAGACACAAGCAGAGTGGAATAGAAAATGGGAAGAGAGTCAGAAGAGATGGGAAGAGACACAAGCAGAATGGAATAGAAAGTGGGAAGAGAGTCAGAAGAGATGGGAAGAGACACAAGCAGAGTGGAATAGAAAATGGGAAGAGAGTCAGAAGAGATGGGAAGAGACACAAGCAGAATGGAATAGAAAATGGGAAGAGAACCAAAAAACAATTAATCAAATTTTACTGAGACTGGAAAAAATTGATAGAAGACATCTCTATACAATTGGTGCACTTGGTGCAAGATGGGGACTTTACTCAGAAGAGTCCTTCCGCAACGGACTTAAAGCAATCATTGAGGAGTCTTTCGGTATAGAAGTTATGAGATACATTGATTATGATCATACGGGTGAAGTTTTCGGTCATCCTGATCAAATAGAGCTTGATTTAATAATAAGAAACGGAATGGTAATTGCATGTGAGATCAAATCTTCTATGAGCAAATCTGATATGTATACTTTATGGCGGAAAAAGGAGTTTTACGAGAGGAAACATCAAAGGAAAGTTGATAGAGTTATAGTAATTTCACCTATGGTAGATCCTCGTGCTAAACCTGTGGCAGAAAAGCTTGGAATAGAGATTTATACCCATTCAGATGAATTCGTAGAGACTGAAGAAAAAAACATAGAAGATATAACCAAATAAATTGATTCTCTACGACTCTATACCTGTTTTAATGTATCATCACGTAATGCCTGTTACAAGTTCACTCAATATTACTCCAGAGCTTTTTGAAGAACAGTTGAGTGGATTAAAAACAAATGGCTGGAAAACACTTGACAGTAAAGAGTTTTTATATTTCCTGCAAAATCCAAAAGAATCAAGAAAAAAATGCGTTCTTTTAACATTTGATGATGGGTTTGTGGACAACTATCTTTATGCATATCCAATTCTTAAGAAATATAAAATGAAAGCACTACTTTTTATAGCAACTGATTTTATAACTGACTTAGACATTAAACGAGAAAATTTTATAGCAATGCCTCACAAACAAATGTGGAAAATTGCTTTTTCAGAAAGAAACTATGAGGTTATGTGCACATGGAATGAACTTAAAGAGATGGAATCTGAAGGAGTTTTTGATATACAGAGTCACGGACACACTCATAAAATTCCTGATTTTATAGAAAAAGCGAATTATGCAGCAGTTGAAAATGATTTATTTTTGGGGCAAGAGTTTTTAATGAAGTATCTCAATAAGCAACCTCTTCATCTTGCATGGCCTAAAGGCGTTTATAATGATAAAGTAATGAGAATTGCAGTAAAACTTGGATTTAAGGCTCTTTATACAACTCAGAGAGGAGCTAATGTATATGACACATTCCATATAAAAAGATTAGCTGTAAAATGTAAAGGTAGAAGATGGCTCAATAAGAAGTTAATGATATACAACTCTTCACTGCTTACAAAAATATATTCTAAAATAAGATTTTGATGAAAATAGCTTTCATAAAAAGAAACTTTTCATATCATGGTGGTGCAGAGAGATATCTTGCTACACTTATAAAGTCTTTAAAAAAAAAGAAATGCGAAATTCATATTTATTCAAATAAGTGGATAAAAAATGAGGAGATTGTATTTCATAAAGTGCCAATTTTACAATTTGGTTCTTTATTAAAGGCTTATACATTTAACCATAATCTTAAAAAAGTTAATTTTAAGGATTTTGACTGTGTAATAAGTTTTGAAAGAACAACATCTCAGCATATTTATAGAGCTGGGGAGGGCTGTCATATCAGATGGCTTGAATTACGCTCTAAGATTGAACCTATGTTTAAACGGATTTCATTGAAGATAAATCCCTTACACAGATACTATCTCAAACTTGAAAAAGAAATTTTTGAGAAAACTCCCATAATTATTGCAAACTCCAGCATGGTAAAAAATGAAATAATTAATTATTATGGTGTTTCTCCAGAGAAAATTACAGTAATTTATAATGGGGTTGATGTTGAGAATTTTTCACCAAAAAATAGAAAAAAACAGGACTATTTTAAGCAAAAATTTAATTTACCACTTAAATCAAGGATTCTACTTTTTGTTGGCTCAGGATTTAAAAGAAAAGGAGTTGATACTCTTCTTAAAGCTTTGACAATTTTGAAAGATCAGGAAATTTTTCTTATTGTTATAGGAAAAGGTGATATAAAACAATATTTAAAAATGTGTAAAAATCTTGATATTGAAAAAAAAGTGTTATTTTTGGGTATTAGAAAAGATATTGAAAACTTTTATGCATTAGCTGATTTATTCATACTTCCCACAATTTATGATCCTTTTAGCAATGCAACTCTTGAGGCAATGGCAACAGGACTTCCTGTTATTACAACGAAAAATAATGGTGCTTCAGAATTAATTGAAGAAGGTAAAGAAGGGTTCAGTCTGGAAGATCCATTTAACCATTTAGAACTTGCAGATAAGATAAATCTCGCTTTAAAGGATATTGAAAGAATGGGAGATTTTGCAAGAAAAAAGGCAGAACAATTTCCAATTGAAAGAGCTACAGAGGAGTTTATGGAGTGTATAAAAAGATTCTTGTAATAAAACTTCGTCATATAGGAGATGTTTTGCTCACAACTCCGGTTTTCAAAGCCTTAAAAGAAAACTTCCCTGATTCATTTGTTGCCACTCTTGTAAACAAAGGAACAGAGGATGTGCTTGAAAATAATCCTTATTTAGATGAAATTATTACCTATGATAGAAGCATAAAAGAATTACCAGCTTTTAAAAGGTATTTAGAGGAAGTAAAATTTTTAAGGAAAATACGGAAAATGGGATTTGATACCAGCATAGACCTTACAGGAGGGGATAGAGCAGCAGTGATATCATATTTATCAGGTGCTAAAATAAGAATCGGTATAAAATCCAGAGGGTTTTTAGGTAAACAATATTTTTATACTAAACTTTTTGAGATAGATGGATGTAAACATACTGTATTACAGAATCTTGAAGTACTTGCAAGGATTGGAATAAAAACTACAAGACCTGAAGTTATTCTTAATGTTACAGAAAATGAGAAAAAATGGGCAAGAGAATTGATTTTTTCTTGTCATTCTGAGACATATATTCAGCCTGTTCCAAGCAAACTTAATACCGAAAAATCTCCCTATATAAAAAAAGTTGTTCATATTCATCCCACATCCCGATGGCTTTTTAAATGCTGGAAAGATGAATACATGGCTGAGGTTATAAGATGGTTTATGGATAAAGGCTTTAACGTGGTAATCACCTCTGCTCACGCTGAAAAAGAGATAAATAAAGTTAATTCTATACTTAATTTTTTGAGGACATCTACTGAGTTCAATTCCTGTAATAACTCTCAAATAGTGAACACCCAAGATAACCTATGTCATTTTGAGTGTAGTAAGGAGTTTCCTTTTTTAATCAACCTTGCAGGCAAATTAACATTAAGACAACTAATAGCAGTCTCATCTGTCTGTGACATGTATTTTGGGATAGACACCGCACCAATGCATATAGCAGCAGCATTGGGAAAACCAGTAGTTGCTCTTTTTGGCCCAAGTGGAGCATTTCATTGGGGTCCATGGGATAATAGTGCTGAAAAGGATGCGTACCCAGAAAGAAATGGAATCCAGAAATTTGGTAAAAACATAGTTATCCAGAGAGACTGGCAGTGCATTCCATGTGGACAGGATGGCTGTAAAGGAACTAAAATAAGCAACTGTCTTTTTGATATAAAACCTGAAGAAGTGATAAAAATACTATCAACAATAGAATTATGAGTGGAATGGTGTAATTTTTGATATTCTTCTCAATGCTGAGAGTTTTTCTATTCTGCCAATCTTTGCATCTTCAATAGCTTTTTTCATTACATCAATTGTTTTGTCGTAAAGTTTTCTGTTAACTGGATATGGAATTTTGTCTTTACCACCATGAGCAAAACTGTATCTGGCAGGGTCTTTAAAGGTGATAGGAGTTCCATATATAAGTTCTGATGTTAGTGCAATTGCTCTCAAAGCCTTTGCTCCAAGTCCTTTGATTTCAAGGAGTTCTTCAAAATTAGCAGGTTGTTTTTCATAAGTCCTTAAAAAAATCTTATAGAAATTTTCTGGGTTTACATCATTGATTATTATAGAATGTCTTCGCGGGAGTTTAAGTTCTCTGAACTTTTTAATTTCTCTTATTATTTTTTCAGGATTTTCTTGCGAAACCATCACTGAGGTTTTTCTAAGTTCTGATGCTTCCTTTGCTGTAAAGTTTAATGTTTTAGTTTTTATGTCACAGCAAACTGCTTCATGAGGCTCTTCAACAAAACTTCTAAGAGAAAAACTTAACCAGTGATATCTTCTTGCTGTTGAAAGATTTTCATTCATTCCCTGCTGAATAACACACCAGTGTCCTTCTTGAGTGAAGATGATTGTATGATGATATAAATTAAATCCATCCTGCACAGCTACATTATCTACTTTTGCAGAGAGTCTGCTTGCATAAATGAAACTATCAGGATTAAAGCCAATTTTTTCAGCATATTGCATTATCTCATGAGGTGTGTTGAGTGCTCTTTTTGCTTTTCCTCCAGCAACAAATAAACCTAATTCGTGTTCAATGCCGCGCAATCCCTCTTTTATAGCACCAGTTACAGTTGTAGTAACTCCGCTACTATGCCAGTCAAACCCTAAAATACATCCAAAAGCCTGAAACCAGAAAGGGTCTGAAAGTCTTCTTAAAACTTCTTCTTTTCCAAGTTCAATAACCATTAATTCCATAATAGCTCTTGACAGTGCAATCATTCGTTTAAAAAGCCACTGAGGAGCTTTTCCACTATGAAGGGGAAGATTTGCAACGCCAGTTTTATACATTATTTAATTATAACTTATTAAACTTTTGTATCTCTAACAGCCTCAGAGTGACTCTTATGGGGCAGATTTTTCATGGCATCAACACCTCCAGATGACAGTAACAGTCAGCAATTGAACAGCTTTTTAAAACTGTTTAACCTGAGAGTGCCTTAATTAGCATTAAAAATTGATGTTATAATTTTAAACTATGGTAAACATTAAGATGACCATTCAGTATGATGGAACTAACTATTTTGGATGGCAGAGGCAAAGAAAAGGTCGGACTATTCAGGCGACTATAGAAGAATGTTTAAGAAAAATTTTTCAAAGAGAGATTAAAATTCGCGGTGCTGGAAGAACAGATGCAGGAGTTCATGCTTTAGGACAGGTTGCTACATTTAAAGCTGAGCTTAAAATGTCATTGGATATTCTTAAAAAGGTTTTAAATTCTTTGTTGCCTAATGATATAAAAATAATAAAACTTGAGAACGTTGAAGACAGTTTCCATCCTCAGCATTCAGTAAAAAGAAAGTCTTATATTTACTACTTATGCTTTGATGAAGAATGTTCCTGTTTTATCCAAAGATATGTATGGCATTATCCCTGGAAATTGGATTTGTCTTTAATGGAGGAGGCTTTGAGTTTATTTACAGGGACAAAGGATTTCACAGCTTTTTCAGGTAGCACTGATGTTAAAAATAAAATAAGAACTGTGCATGATTTTACAATGCAACTACTTACCAAGCTTTGCTTTATGGATATGTGTCTGAATGGTAATTTTATCAAATTTCGCATAGAAGCAGATGGATTTTTAAGATACATGGTAAGAAACTTAGTTGGATGTATTATTGAAATTGGAAAAGGAAAATTAAGGATTGAATCAATTCAAGAGGCTTTTGAGTCAGGAAAGAGGCCATCTACTATGCAGACAGCCCCTTCAAATGGTCTTTTCTTAGAGAAAGTAATTTATTAACCTTCTTCACTTTCAAATTTTTCTATCATCTCTATCTTTTCCTGACAATCCCTACAATATATTGCAAAGGGAAGAATTTTCAGCCTTTCTTCGGGAATCTCATCTCCGCACATCTCGCATATTCCATATGTGCCTTCCTCAAGCTTTCTTAAAGCTTCTTCAATTTTTTTAAGAATATCTCTGTGCGTACTTAGTTGTTTTAAACTTATATCTTCTGAAAGATCAATTACGCTTAAATCAGCATCATCCATCACAGCTTCCACAATTTGTCTTTTTTCTCCTGTCTGAAATTTTTTTATCTCTTCACGGGCTTCTTTCAGAATCTGTTCTTTCATTTGATTGAGCATCTTTTTAAGTCTATTTTTTCTTTCCTGTTCTATATTCATTTAAACCTCCATAATTTCTTTCTCTTTCTGTTCAAGAGCATGGTCAATCTTTTCAATAAAGGAGTTTGTTATTTTCTGTATCTCTTCCTGTATTCTGCGAGACTCATCCTCACTCAATTTTTTTTCTTTTTCAGCTTTTTTTATTTCTTCAATTATGTCTCTACGAATATTTCGTATAGCTACTCTGGCTTCTTCAGTTCTCTTGCGGACAACTTTAACAAGCTGTTTTCTCCTTTCTTCTGTTAAGGGCGGAATAACTATTTTAATCATTTTTCCATCATTAATTGGTGTAAGTCCAAGATCTGATTTCATTATAGCTCTTTCTATCTCAGATATCATTTTTTGTTCCCATGGCTGAATTGTAATCATTCTTGGTTCAGGAATTCCAAGCGTTGCAACCTGATTAAGTGGTACTGTACTGCCATAATATTCAACTTTAATGTTGTCAAGAATTCCTAAGGAAGCCCTTCCTGTTCTAAATGTAGATAAATCTTTTTTAAATACTTCCAATGCTTGATTCATTTTTTCATTAGCTTTCTTCTTGAATTCCTGTATCATTTTTCACCTCTTTTAAAACAATACTCCCTATTTTTTGCCCTAAAATTATTTTCTTTAAATTGTCTGATTTTCGGATATTAAATACAATAATAGGAAGATTATTATCCATGCAAAGGGTAATTGCTGTAGAATCCATCACTTTAAGAGAATTTCTTATTACATCCATATAAGTAAGTATATCAAATTTTTTTGCCTTAGAATTCTTGACAGGATCTGATGAATAAATGCCATCTACCTTTGTTCCCTTCATAATAACGTCCGCACCGATTTCAATTGCTCTTAGGGCAGCTGCTGTATCAGTTGTAAAATAAGGATTGCCTGTGCCTGCAGCAAATATTACTACTCTACCTTTTTCAAGATGTCTGATAGCTTTTCTTCTTATGTAGGGTTCAGCAAGCTCTCGCATCTCAATTGCTGACTGAACTCGGGTATCAACTTCCTGCTTTTCAAGAGCATTTTGAAGTGCCAGTGCATTGATTACTGTTGCAAGCATTCCCATATAGTCTGCTGTTGCTCTTTCAATTCCCTGTGCCTGAGCTTCAGAGCCTCTCCAAATATTTCCTCCACCTATTACAACAGCTATTTCAACTCCCAGTTGATAAGCTTTTTTTATCTCTTCTGCCATGTAGTTTACAGTAAAGGGATCAATACCATATCCCTTTTCTCCCATAAGGGCTTCTCCACTGAGTTTTAAAAGCACTCTCTTGTAGAAAGGTTTATTCATCCTGTGTTTGTCCTACTTGAAATCTTACAAATCTTCTTACCATGATATTTTCACCAAATTTGGCAACTTTTTCAGTAATAAGGTCTTTTATCTTTTTTTCAGGTTCCTTGATAAAAGGTTGGTCAAGAAGGCACATTTCTTCAAAGAATTTTTCAAGTTTTCCTTCAACAATTTTTTCAATAACCTGGGGTGGTTTATTGCCTTTTATTTGAGATTTATAAATCTCTTTTTCTTTTTCTATGACCTCTTGAGGGATATCTTCTCTCTGTATATATTGAGGATTTGATGCTGCTATTTGCATTGCAATATCTTTAGCAAGTTGACGAAATTCCTCATTTCTTGCAACAAAATCTGTCTCACAGTTAAGTTCAAGCATTACCCCAATTTTATCCATATGAATATAAGAAGTTATGATTCCTTCCTTAGCTTCTCTTGATGCTTTTTTCTGCGCAGTTGCAAGCCCTTTTTGTCTTAAAATGTCAATTGCTTTATTAAAATCTCCTCCTGAGGTTTCAAGTGCTTTTTTACATTCCATCATTCCAGCACCTGTTTTTTCTCTGAGTTCTTTTACCATCTGAGCAGTTATTGCCATATAATTCCTCCTTTATTCTTCAATGTATTCATCCATTGATTTTTGATACTCCTCTTCCTGAAGTATCTTTTCTTTTATTGCTGCTTTTTCAGCTTCTTCTTCAAGTTTCTTCATAAAAATTTCTTTGCCCTCCAATATAGCATCAGCCATCTTTGATGTAATGAGCTTTATTGCTCTGATCGCATCATCATTGCCAGGTATTACATAATCAACAAGATCAGGGTCACAGTTTGTATCAACTATTGCAGCTATGGGAATTCCAAGTTTTATTGCTTCTTCAACAGCTATTTTTTCTTTTTTTATGTCTACAATAAAGATTGCCTTTGGAATCTCCATCATGTCTTTAATTCCGATCAGGTTTAATTCAAGTTTCTGTCTTTCTTTCTCATATTTTGCAATCTCTTTTTTAGTGTGTAAATATAATGTCCCGTCTTCTTTCATCTGTTCAATTCTTTGCCATTTTTCAACACTTTTTCTTACTGTGGCAAAATTAGTAAGCATTCCTCCAAGCCAGCGATGATTTACATAAAAAACTCCAGCTCTTTTAGCTTCCTCCTGAATTGCGTCTTGAGCCTGTTTTTTTGTGCCAACAAAAAGAATGCTTCCTCCTTCTGCTGAAACAGTTTTTAAAAATTCATAAGCCTCCTCAATGCCTTTAACAGTTTTTTGAAGGTCAATAATGTGAATACCATTTCTCTCTGCAAAAATATACTTTTTCATTTTCGGATTCCATCGTTTGACCTGATGTCCGAAATGAGCACCTGCTTCAAGAAGCTCTTTCATTGTGACTACTGACATAAAAACCTCCCAAAATGGTTTTTCCTCCGCCTTTTCTCCTTAACCCTAAAAGGACCATCGGAGAATTTTTAAGGCGTGTGTTTTATAAGAGTCAAAGACTCTTTACATTAAGTTTAAAATTTATCATATTTTTTTATTTTGTTTCAATTATTTCTATTGTGTCTCTGATTTTTTTTGCTTTAAAGAGCCCTTTATCTAATTCTTTAAAGAAGTCTTTATAGTTTTTATAGAACTTGAAAAGCTCGCCCTTACCAATACAGCATAAAGCACCGCTAACACTAACAGGAGCTTTTTTATATCTTTTTTTAAGTTCTTCTTTTATTCTTTCCGCAGTTTTTTTTGCTCCTTCCAGAGAAGCTCCAATAAAGATGCATCCAAATTCATCTCCACCGATTCTTGCAGCAATATCCTCTTTTCTTTTATTGGTCTTTAAAATCTTAGCAAAAAGCTTGATAAGTCTATCTCCTTCAGGATGTCCGAATGTATCATTGATTTTTTTGAGATTATCAAGATCAAAGAGAATAAGGCAGAAACTGTTTCCATATCTTAAAGTCCTTGCATATTCTTCCTCAAGCCGTTGGAAAAAGAATCTTCTGTTGTATATTCCTGTAAGAGAATCTGTTATAGAGGCTTTATAAAGTTTTTTGTTTATTTTTTGCAACTCCAATGTCTTTCTGTTCACTTCTTTTTGTAGTTGTTCATTAAATGTTGAGTTTTCATGATAAAGCTTAAAAAGCGTTATTATGGCAGAGAATAATTGAACCATTGAAACAAAAAAGAAAATACAAAATTCATCAAAGGCATTAACTTCTGGATGGGAAAAGTTTATTACTCCAATGATTTTATTTTGTATTTTTACAGGAACTGCAAGAACTGACCTTATTGAAACTAATGTAGATAGCTTTGAATTATATTTTTTATCTTTTGTTATATCAGGGATATAAATAAAATTTCCTTCTTTAAAAACCTCTCCTGCAAGTGTGTTGTTAATATTAAATAATTTACTTTTAAAATCTTTTAGTTTAATTTTACCTGAAGCAACCTTTAAAATAAGCCAGTTCCATTCAGGATGTTTTTCCATGAATGATATATTTTCAGCTGGAAGAAGTTTTATAAACTCATCAAAACAGTATGAGATAAAACTATAGATATCTTTCTCAGTATAAATTCTGTCAATAATGCGATTAATAGAAGACATAATTCTTATTGAGAGTTCAGCACCGCAAGAAAAATCTTCACTTAATTGAAAAAGAGATTTTTCAAGAATAAGTCTTTTTGTAATATGTTGTAATATTAAATTGCTCAATTGCTCATCATCAAATTTTTCAAGATTTTTAAGTTCTAAAACATTACCAATTTTTAATAGTAAATCTCTCATAGCTTGTCTACTTCTTTGATAATTTCTTTAAATTCTAAAATGAGCTCATCCACATCTGGCAGATTTAAAATTTTGTAAACTCTTTCTTTATAGAATGGACACTCAATCTTAACCTCCAAAGGATAATAATCAAGTTGGTTAGCAATAAAATTTGAAAGATGAACCAATGCAACAGTTTTTGAATATTTTATAGATTTCTGAGGGAAATCATTATGGTAAAAAATAACATCACATACTATCTCAGGTAACCCCCATATCTCAGCAAGCCATTTTCCTATTTCTGAATGAGTTGTTCCCAAAATTTTCTCTTCTGCTTTTTTTAAAGAATGTTCTTCTGTAAGAGTTTCTTCAATTTTTTTAAATTGGTCGTAGAAAGCATAATGAAGGGCAAAAAGACCTATATCATGAAGAACTCCAGTTGTAAAATTTTCATCTGAAGGTTCTTTCAAAAATTTTTCCGAAATAATCTGAGATATTGTTCCTGTAGCAATAGAGTGTTTAAAAAGGTTCATGTAACTTTTTTCTTTTTCTTCAGATGATTTAAAGAGGCTAAATATTGACACACTTAAAGCAATATTTTTTAAAGTTTTGAACCCTATTTTTAACAGCGCATCTTTAACAGTTGTAATAGGTTTATATAGCCCAAGATAAACTATATTGGCAACTCCTAAAACTTTTGACATGATTGGTGGGTCTTTTTCAATAATATTTACAAGCTCGTCAAGATGTGTAAGTTCTTTTGAAGTGAGATTAATTATTTTTTCAGCAGTATAAGAAAGCGTTGGAAGTTTTTTGAGTTTTTGAATATCAATTCTTATGTCATGAGTTGATGAATTCATTGTTATTTCTTGCTTTAAAATTATTCTAAATAATACAATATAAACTATGGAGTTTTCAATAGATTTAAATAATTTAATTGGAATCATAGCAGGAGCTATTACAACTTCTGCTCTTATTCCGCAGGCATTAAAAATTTATAAAACAAAATCTGCCAGAGATGTTTCTCTTGCAATGTTTATTTTTATGGCAATAGGAATAACACTTTGGTTTTTCTACGGAGTTTTGATTAAAGAGATTCCCGTAATTTTAGCAAACCTAATTTCTTTAATTTTAATTTTTTTAATTATTTTTATGAAAATCCGTTATGGCTAAATCTTTTCTGCTATTGAGGCAAACTGCCTTAACTTTTCAACCATTTTACCGAAAGAGTTAAAATTCAAAGATTGTGGACCATCTGAAAAAGCTTTCTCAGGTTGTGGATGAACCTCAATCATTAATCCATCTGTTCCAGCAGCAACCGCAGCATAAGCCATACAAGGAACATATTTTGCAAAACCTGTTGCATGAGATGGATCAACAATTACAGGAAGATGTGTTTCTTCTTTAAGTACAGCAATTGCTGATAAATCAAGAGTATTTCTTGTTGCAGTCTCAAAAGTTCTGATTCCTCTTTCGCACAAAATAACATTTCTATTGCCTTCGCTTAGGATATATTCAGCACTCATAAGCCATTCTTTAATAGTCATTGACATTCCTCTTTTTAAAATAACAGGTTTATCCGTCTGTCCAACTCTTTTTAGAAGCTCAAAATTTTGAGAATTACGTGTTCCTATCTGAAGAATATCAACATATTCACAAACAAGATCAACATGTTCAGGGTTTACGACTTCTGTCACCACAGGCATATTAGCTATCTCTCCTGCTTTTTTAAGAAGTTTTAGCCCTTCTTCTCCAAGTCCCTGGAAGGTATAGGGAGAGGTTCTTGGTTTGTATGCACCACCTCTTAAAATATGTGCACCCATTGATTTTACAGCTTTTGCAGTATTAATAATCTGTTCTTCATTTTCAATAGCACATGGACCGGCAATTATAATAAGTTCTTTTCCGCCTATTGATACATTTCCAACTTTGATAATACTTTTTTCCTTTTTTACTTCCTTTGAGGCTAATTTGTACGGCTTTAATATGGGGATAACAGATTCAACTCCGTCCATAACTTCAAGGCTTTGAAGAACAAACTTGCCTCTTTCATCGCCTACAGCTCCAATTACACTTCTTGTAGTGCCATAGATTACATGGGGTTTATACCCAAGTTCCTCAATTTTGGATATTACTTCTTGAAGCTGCTCTGCTGTTGCTTCTGGTTTCATTACAATTACCATCTTAAAACCTCCAGTTTTTTTATTATCAATGGTTTCAAATAAAAAGGCAGACAATACAGAGGCTAAATCCGCCCCTGTGTTGTCTGCCTTGAAATATTTAAGCCAGACTAAACTGCCAGAGGCAGATTAGTTAAAGTAAAAGCTAAAACAGAAATAATAATTTTTGTGTGGCATTCAATCTCCCTTTTTGATTCCTATCGGGGTGAGAGGATTTGAACCTCCGACACCACGGTCCCGAACCGTGCGCGCTACCAAACTGCGCTACACCCCGTTTTTTTTATTATAACATTCCTATTATTCCGTATTGTCTTCCTGCTTTTTTACCATGAAATCTGTAAGAGGCATATTCATCATGTTTGCAGTAAGTGCAGTCTTTTGAAATCCATATATTTTCTTTTTTTACTCCTGCTGATAGAGCCTGAATAAAATTTGCTATACCAATATCAATATGTTTTTTACCATTTATTCTAAAAATATATTCTTCCTCAGGGGTTTCTTTTTTTATTTCTTCAATTACTTCATCACCAACTTCATAACAGCATCCTTTAATGTGAGGTCCAAAAGCAATTAATAGATTTTTAGAATCACATCTGTAAATTTCCTTCATCTTGTTAATTGTTTTTTTTAAAATTCCTCTGGCTGTTCCTCTCCAGCCAGCATGAACTGCTCCAATCACTTTATTTATAGGATCAAAAATCAATACAGGTAAACAATCTGCGGTTTTTATAGCTATAAATAAATTTCTTTTATCTGTAATTACAGCATCTGCTATAACGGGCTCGGTATAATTATTAAGGATTTGTATATTGTCAGTATGTTTTTGAATTGGTATATAAAATTTAAAGGATAAGAGCTTTTTAAAATCTTCAAATTCTTTTATCTTTTTTGTGAAGAAAGCCTCTATTTGATGCCCTTTAAATATTTCTGGATGTTCTATCATGTCTTATTATACATAGTTAATAAAAACATATTCCATTTTATAGGCATTTTTTGAAATAATTAGATAGTGGCATATAAATCAAAAATAATAGAAGTTCCTGAAAAAGAGTTGTTTAAAATTGATGTTAACAGATTACAATTAAATAAACCCCTTCCATTTGATGTTTATATCCAGGAATCAGGGACATATAAAAAATTTTTTAATAAAGGGATTGTATTTTCAAATATTTTTCTTGAGATACTGAAAGAAAAGAATATAGACAGTGTTTATATATATGAGTCAGAGAAAAAACAATTAAAAGCTTACTCGTCAAAATTATTATCTGAAACAGCCTTAGAATCACCTATAGATTTTAAAAATTATTCTTTCTATAAAGAAAATCTATATCAGATAGAGAGAATGTTTCTAATACCAGGGATGGAAGTTGATTTTTCTATTTACCTATTAAAAAATTTTAAAATTACCAAGATTGTTGATGCTTCACCAGAAAAACTGTTTATGATTTATGAAGATACAATTCCTGAAGAAGGCGATATTTTAATTGAAAAAAAGGACTTGCCTTTATATAAGGAATACATTGAATTTTTAAGTAAAAAGCTTGATAAGATAGCTGAAGAAAATGATGAAGAAATCAGACACGTAGTAATAAGAGAATCTGCAAAAATTTTGATGACCGAAGTTTTAAATGAGCCAAGAAGCGGAGAAAATATAAAAAAAGTAGGTGAAGTTGTAAATAGTGTTATAGAAATTATGCTTAATAAGCCTGATTCAATTTATAATCTTTTAAATTTGAAAAACTATGATTATTATACCTATATTCACTCTGTTAATGTGGGAGTTTTATCAATAGGACTTGGAATACAGATAGGCATGGACAGAGATAATTTATATAAATTGGGAATTGGTGCGATGTTGCATGATATAGGAAAATCCCAGATTCCTCATGAAATACTCAATAAACAGGGTAAATTGACCGATACAGAATACAACATTATAAAACAGCATGTTGTATTAGGTCATGAACTTCTTGAGAAACAAAAAGAATTTCCTACAGAATCATTGCCAGCAGTGCTTCAACATCATGAAAAGCTTTCAGGTAGAGGATATCCTTTTGGGTTGAAGGCAGAAGAGATAAAGCTTTTGGGAAGGATTACAGCAATCGCAGACTGTTATGATGCTTTAACAACCAAGAGACCATATAAACCTGCATTAACTCCCTATTTTGCACTCTCTATAGTTGTCAGAGAAAAAGGAGACCATGACCCTGAACTTTTAAAAACTTTTATAAAAATGCTTGGTAAAATAAAATGAGTGATTTATTTGATAGTCCTTCAGAGACTTACAAAACAGAGCCTCTTGCTTATAGAATGGCACCAAGAAATCTTGACGAGTATGTTGGGCAGTCTCATATTATTTCAGAAGGAAAGCTTCTTCGTAGAGCAATTGATTCGGATAAAATAACATCGCTTATTCTATACGGACCTCCAGGAACTGGAAAAACAGCACTTGCAAGAATAATCGCTAATAAAACAAAAGCATATTTTCAATGGCTAAATGCAACAACACTGAATATTGAGGAAATAAGAAAGCAAGTTTCACTGGCAAAACAGAGACTTAGTAGAGGTGAAAAAACAATTCTTTTTATTGATGAGATTCATAGGCTTAACAGGATTTCTCAGGATGCTTTACTTCCAGATATTGAAGAGGGCACTATTATACTTATTGGAGCAACAATTGAAAATCCTTTTTTCTATCTTAATTCAGCTTTGCTATCACGTAGCCACGTATTTGAGCTTAAACCTTTGACTGAGCAAGAAATTATTACGATTCTCAAAAGAGCTATAGTTGATACAGAGCGTGGATTTGGAAGCTTAAAAGTTGAAATTACATCTGAAGCTCTATCACATCTTGCAAAATCTTCAGATGGTGATGCAAGAAAAGCTCTTTCAGCTCTTGAGATTGCTGTATTGACTACTGAGCCTGATAAAGAGGGTGTTATCAGAATTGATATTAAGGTTGCTGAAGAAAGCATTCAGAAAAAACATATTGTTTATGATAGAGCAGGAGATGAACATTATGATACTGCTTCAGCATTCATCAAGAGTATGAGAGGCAGTGATCCTGATGCAACAGTCTACTGGCTTGCAAAGATGATATATGCTGGAGAAGACCCCCGTTTTATTGCAAGGAGAATAATAATTGCAGCAAGTGAAGATGTTGGAAATGCTGACCCTATGGCTTTGATTTTGGCAACCTCTGCTGCAAGAGCTGTTGAAATTGTTGGAATGCCAGAGGCAAAAATAATTCTCTCTCATGCAGCAATTTATGTTGCTTTAGCACCTAAAAGCAATGCCTGTTACAGAGCAATTGAAGAAGCTCTAAAGGATGTAGAAAAAGAACGGACATTTGCTGTTCCAGAACATCTTAAGGATGCTCATTACCCAGGAGCTAAAAAGCTCGGTCATGGGAAAGGTTATAAATATCCACATGATTATGGAGGATATGTAGAACAGAATTATCTTCCTGAAAAGAAAAAATATTACAAACCCTAAACACCTCTTATATTACCAAAAATGTATTTATGAATCTGAAGATTTAACCTTACTGAAATTCCGTCATTAATTAGCCATTTTGCAAGCTCTGCTGGATTGAGTATTCCATAAGCAGGAGAAAATAGAATTTCATTAGCTTTTATTTCGTGATTTTTTATAAAATTCTTTGCCCATTCATAGTCATCCCTGTTTGTTAAGACAAACTTAACTTCATCAATTTTTTTAAGAAATCTCAAATTTTCAATGTAATTTTTTTCACTCATTCCGCTTCCTGGAGTTTTTATATCCATAATTATTTTTACTTCAGGATTGACTTTTTCAATAGGGATAGAACCATTTGTTTCAATAAGGACATTATGACTTTTTACAAGTTCATTTATGAGCTTGTATGTTTCATCCTGTAAAAGAGGTTCTCCTCCCGTGATTTCAACATATTGAAAGGGAAAAGAGTGAATTTTCTCTAAAACTTTATTTATTGAAAGTTCTTCTCCTTCATAATAGGCATATTTTGTATCACAGTAACTACATCTGAGATTGCATCCAGTCAGCCTTACAAAAACCATTGGAATTCCAGCAAGAGAACTCTCTCCCTGAATACTTGTAAAGATTTCGCAGACTTTCATATTCTTAGGTTAGCATTTATTATTTTATAACCTTGTGGAGATTCTTTCAGCCAGACCTTAGCAGTAAATCTGTCATCAGGTAAAAATCCATAGGATAGCTCTCGCCAAAGCACTACAGTCACATCTCCTTCATGTTTAATTTCTGCCACTGGATGTTTTGCAAAGGAAAGCAATGCTTTTACAGATTCGGATTCTTTTGATTTTACAATTGCAGGGTCATTCTTAATTTTATATCTTTCATCAAAATACACTTTTTTTGTAAACAAGTCAACAAATCCTGTTATATATTCATCTGAATGTCTTGCTATAAACCACCATCTTAAAAAATCATTTGGAAGAGGATAAACTCTGTATTGATGGGCTTCTATTTTTTGTTTCAGAAAATCTTTTGCCTCTGTTTTAAGATATGCCTTAGTTCCTATGTATACGGTAATAAATATCATTGAGAATATATACAGAAATTTTGCCTGCTTTTTGAATTTGATTGAAAATACAACTGCTAATAAAAGAGGCAATAAAACATAAGGGTCAATTATGAAAGTTAAAGAAAGATTATAAGAGTTCCAATCAAAGGGAGAAAGAATTTTTGTTCCATATTGATTTGTAAGGTCAAAAAAGATATGAAGTGCATAAGCTATGAAAGAGGTGATATATGCTTTAAAAAAACCTAACTTTCTGCGAAAAATTATTGCAGGTAAAAGAGGAAATAAAAATAAAGCTCCAATTCCGTGAGTAATTCCTCTATGATGCATTAGAAAAAGCTCTTTACTATGTAATCTTAAAAGGATATCTAAATCAGGAATTAATGAAGTAACAAGAATGATGGCAAGAATGGTTTTATTTTTAGTTATAGTTTTACTCAAGACAAATCCAGAAAGAGTATGTGTAACAGGATCCATAAAAAATTGTAACAGAATTTGAAGAATTTTCTCGAGATGAAGCCGAAGAATAAGAAAATCAAATAAATAAAAGAAGTCTTATTTTATGCTTGACATTTGAAAAATTTTTATGTATTATAACTTAATCAAAAAATAAGAAAGGAGGCTTAAAGTGGAAGCACCAACTTTTTTAGGAATGTTAATACCCTCAATTCCTCCCTTTGTTAGTTATTCATGGTTAGCAATTATATTAATTATTATTGTGTCTTTAATTGTTAGAAGTAATCTTAAAATGGTTCCAGCAGGTCTGCAGAATTTGATGGAAGTTCTGGTAGAATTTCTTCAAGGACAGGCAAGAACAAGCATAGGACATCATTGGGGAGACAAATTTTTACCTCTTTTGGGGACTCTTTTTATTTATATTTTAGTCGGCAATCTTTTTGGTCTTATTCCTGGATTTGAGTCTCCGACTTCTAATGTTAATGTTACTTTTTCAATGGCTATTCCTGTATTTTTTATTTATCAGTATATGGGATTTAAAGTACATGGCATTCGTTATTTAGAATTTTTCTTTGGTCCAATAAGAAGTATTTATGCTATTCCATTTATGTTGTTTATGTTTGTTGTTGAGTGGATCACCCATTTAGCAAGACCTCTTACACTGGGTGTCCGACTTTTTGGTAACATGTTTGGAAAACATCTACTGTTAATGGTACTGGGAATTCTTGCTCCATTGATAGTGCCAGTTGCTTTTCTGTGTTTGGGAACACTGGTTAGCGTACTTCAGGCATATGTTTTCATGTTATTAACCGCTGTTTATATAGCAGGTGCAGTTGAAGAAGCTCACTAAATAATAAAAAGAAAGGAGGGAAGAAGCAATGAGAAAATTTTTCGTAATTCTTATGGTAGCTCTTGTGGTTGTTTTAACAGCCTCAGCAGTATTTGCAGCTGATTCTGATCCTGCAAAGCTTAACTATTATGGATATGCTACAGCCGGTGCATTGATTGGACTTGGTGCAGCAGCTGGTGGTGGTGGAGCTGGAATGGGACAGGGTCTTAGAGGTATTCTTGAGGGTTCTGCAAGAAATCCTGGAGTCACAGGAAAGCTCATGACACTCTTTATCGTAGGTCTTGCATTAATTGAGTCTCTGGTTATTTATGTTCTCGTATTTGTTCTTATTACCTTCTATGCAAATCCTTTTGTAAAGTAATTTTTCTTATTTTTTGCAGAGGGGAGCAAATTTGCTCCCCTTTTTTATTGAAAGCCTGAGGAATCCCCCTTTTTATTTAAAGGGCTAAGACTTTTAGCTACAGTTGTGAATTTCTTTGCTTTTTAACTTTTTTCTTCCTTATTTTTTCTATTTCTATCTGCTTTTTGGTAGGAATCCCCATGAATTCTTTTATTTTTTCTACCAACATTCTGCGTGCAAAAAAACGATTTAATCCCTGCGACCTTTCTTTTGTACATTTTACTTCAATGCCAGAGGGTATGTGTTTTAAATAAACTCCTGTTGATGTTTTATTAAGTTTCTGTCCTCCATGTCCTGAACATTTGATAAATTTCTCTTCAATATCGGATTCCTTTAGGTCAAGCTTTTGCATTTCTTCTAAAAGCTCTTTTTCTTTCTTTTCAGTGACAGGAAATTTTCCCATTTTAAGAAAGCAGTGTTAAAATTTTAGTGGTTTCCGATAGGCTTTCAACCACAATGTCAGCATCTGTTGTTTGTAAATCTTTTACACTATAAGGACCTGTAGCAACAGCTATCACTTTTGCTCCGTATGGCTTTGCACAGGCTACATCTCTTGGAGTATCACCGATAACAATACATTGATGAAAATCTATGAAATAGTTAAATTTTTTTGAAAATCTATCAATTGCTATAGGTAAAAGCTGATTTCTATCTTCATGATCACTTCCAAAGGCACCCACAGGGAAAAATAAATTGAGTCCGAATGGTTCAAGTTTGATTCTTGCTCCTTTTTCAAGGTTGCCTGTAAGAAGTCCTAATGGATAGTTTAATTCATAATAAATGAACTCTATAAATTCTTTTACTCCAGGTTTTAGGTGTTTTGAATTGTTATTAATTTCAACTTTAAGATTATTAAGATAGCTCTCAATTATCTCATTAACCAAAGACATGGAAGGTTCAATTCCTGCAAACATGAGCCCTTCTTTTATTATCTGGACATCAGTTTTGCCTGCCATTTCAAAGTTTTTAAAAGCATCTTTAATTCCTAAAATTTCTTCAAAGGCTTTATTAAGCGAACGTGTTCCAGCGCCACCAGCGCTAATTAAAGTGCCATCAATATCAAAAAGAATTAGCTTCATATTTTATTTTACCTCAGTATAAGTTTTTCTTTAAGAAACTTCGCTGTTTTTAATGTAAATTCAAAATCTTTATCCCATTTGTTTGTAAGGGTTTCCTTCTGGACTGCCTCTTTCAACAAAATAAGAAAAACTGAACGGGGTATTTCATAAGCTCCAAGCCTCAGGAGATGTTTATTTGTAATCTGGCAGTCAATAAAATAAAAATTATTTAAAATCAAATGCTCAACAAGACATGAGATGGCAACCTTTGAAGCATCTTTCATGAGTGTAAACATTGATTCTCCAAAAAAGGCTCTTCCAATAGAGATTCCGTAAAGTCCTCCAACAATTTTATCATTAAACCATACTTCTACTGAATGGGCAAATCCAAGCTTGTGAATTAGTGTATAAGCTTCTATCATTTCTTCTGTAATCCATGTTCCAGTAGAATCTTTTCTTGGAGCAGTGGCGCATCCTTTAATAACAGTGAAAAAGTCTTTATCAAAGCTTACTCTATAAATATCTTTTTTTAAAGTCTGATAAAGACTTCTTGACATCTTAAAGAGTCTCGGAAATATCAAAGGCCTTTTAGATGGTGACCACCAGAGAATTGGTTTATGATTATACCATGGAAAAATTCCTGATTTGTATGCAAGGATAAGTCTGTCGGGGCTGAGGTCTCCTCCAATTGCAAGCAATCCATCAGGGTCTGCATATTCTGGATGAGGAAAAACTAATTCATCATGAAGCAAATATGCTGTCATCTATCTCAAAGAAAAGCCTGTCTTCATGGATATTTACAAGAACTTTACCACCATTTTTAAGTTTTCCAAAGAGAATTTCTTCAACCAAAGGTGCTTTTATTTCTTTTTGTATAACTCTTTGAAGAGGTCTTGCTCCAAATTTTAGGTCAAATCCTTTTTGAGCAAGCCATTTTCGCGTTTCGTCAGTAATTTCAACAAAAATATTTTTTGATAAAAGCTGCTCATTAAGTTCTTTTATAAATTTGTCAACTATTTTTAAAACAGTCTCTTCAGGCAATGAATTGAATGTCACCACTGCATCCAATCTATTACGAAATTCTGGACTGAAAAGTCTCTCAATTGCATCTTTAGTTTTTTGAAGTTGTTCAGAAGTCCTGTCGCCAAAGCCAATTACAGCTTTTTCCATTTCTCTTGCTCCAACGTTTGAAGTCATAATGAGGATAACATTTCTCATATCTGCTTTTCTTCCTGTATTATCTGTTAGGGTTCCGTAATCCATAACCTGAAGTAAAACATTAAATATTTCTTCATGTGCTTTTTCTATCTCATCAAGCAAAAGCACACAGTGAGGATTTTTTCTGATTTGTTCTGTAAGAAGCCCACCCTGTTCAAAACCAATATATCCCGGCGGAGCACCTATAAGCTTTGCAACAGAATGTTTTTCCATATACTCACTCATATCAAATCTTATAAAACCAATGCCGAGTATCTTTGCAAGTTGACGTGCCAGTTCTGTTTTACCAACACCTGTTGGACCTGTAAACAGAAAACAGCCTATTGGTCGTTGAGGTTCTTTCAGTCCAGCCTTGGCAAGTTTAATTACTCTTACAACTGCTTTGACTGCTTCATCCTGTCCAAAAATTACAGATTTTAATTCCAATTCAAGATTTTTTAAATGCTCAATCTCATTTGAAGTTACCTCTTGGGAAGGTATTCTTGCTATTTTTGCAATTACTTGCTCAATTATTTTCTCATCAACCACGGGATTCTCATTGTGATAGAGTCTTACAACCGCACCTGCTTCATCAATAACATCAATTGCTTTATCAGGTAAAAACCTTTCATTTATATATTTTGCTGAAAGATGCGCTGCTGAGCGTAATGCTTCATCAGTATATTTAACTTCATGATACTCTTCATAGTAAGATTTAAGTCCTTTAAGAATTTCAAATGTTTCTTCTTCTGATGGTTCAGAAATATCTATTTTTTGAAATCTTCTTGAAAGGGCTCTGTCTTTTTCAAAGTAGTTTCTGTATTCTTCATAAGTTGTAGCCCCAATGCAACGAATTTTACCCTCAATCAAAACAGGTTTTAAAAGATTGGATGCATCAATTGTGCTTCCACTTGCGGAACCTGCACCAACAATTGTGTGAATTTCATCTATAAAAAGTATACAGTCTTTGATTTTGTAAAGAGAGTTTATTAAAGCCTTCATTCTTGCCTCAAAATCTCCTCTGTATTTTGTCCCGGCAAGCAAAGAACCCATATCAAGTGCAAAGATTTTGATATTTTTAAGATGTGATGGAACATCTCCACCAGCGACTTTTAGAGCAAGTCCTTCTACAATTGCTGTTTTGCCAACTCCGGGTTCTCCAACCAGAACAACGTTATTTTTCCTTCTTCTACTTAAAACTTGAATAACTCTCTCAAGTTCAAGATGTCTTCCAATTATTGGGTCAATTTCACCCTTGCGTGCTTTTTCTACAAGTTCTATCGTAAAGGTTTTAAGAGGGTCTGCTTTTTTATCCTCTTTTTTAAGAGATTCTTCAAATCCTGTTTTAGGAATTCCATGAGAAATGTAATTTAAAATGTCAATTCTTGTTATGCCATATGATTTAAGAAGATTTACAGCATATGCATCTTCTTCAAGGAACATGGAAGCAAGAAAATCTCCTGCATCAGCTTCTTTTTTTTCTGCGCTTTTTATATGATTCAGTGTTCTTTCCATTACCCTTTGGAAACTTACTGTTGGATGTGTCTGTCCTTTATTTTTTCTCTTAGGAATCTGTTCTTCAAGGAATCTTTCAAGATTTCTTTTAATTTGCTCAGGATCTCCACCACAGTTTTTAATGATTTCTATACCAAATTCATCATGAAGAATAGCATAAAGAAGATGTTCAACTGTAAGATATTGGTGTCCTCTTTCAATGGCATCTTCAACAGTAGCTGATATTATGATTTGTAAATCTTTATTGATCATTTCTTTCTATACTGCATTTTAACGGAAAACCTTTTGCTCTTGCAAGGCTTTCAACCTGATATACCTTTGTCTCTGCGATCTCCTTTGGATATATACCTGCAAGACCTTTTCCGTGTTTGTGAACATGAAGCATAATTGCAGTGGCTTCTACTTTTGATTTATCAAAAATTGTCATTAAAACATAAACAACAAAATCCATTGTAGTGTAATCATCATTCAGAAGATAAACTCTGTAAAGTTCTGGTCTGTCAATTGAAATTTCTTCTTTTTCATCAAAGAAGATTTTTTCTTCCATATGTATCAGTTTATGTTCTGTATGCTGAGTTTATTCTGACATATTCTTCTGATAAATCAGTTGTAAATATTTTTGCCTGTCCTTTCCCTGAATTCAGGTTTATCAAAACTTCAATCTCTTTTTGTTTTAAAGATTCTTTTAATTCTTCTTCTTTCATTGTTGGCAATCCTTTCTGAAAAAGGCATATGCCATTTATATAAATTTCAATTTTTTCTTCTTTCACAGGAACTCCAGAGTATCCAACTGCAGCAATTATTCTTCCCCAGTTGGGGTCATTTCCGTAAAGAGCTGTTTTAACAAGAAGAGAGTTAGCTACTGTTCTTGCCACTCTTCTTGCTTCTTGAGTTGTTTTAGCCTCTTTGACAATAATGGTCACAAACTTTGTTGCTCCTTCTCCGTCTTTTACTATCATCTTAGAAAGCTCACTACATAGGTCGCTAAGAGCACTTTTGAACTGTTTCCATAAAGCAGTTTTCCTTTCTATCTTGATATCAGATTCTCCATTTGCAAGCATCAGCACTGTATCATTGGTTGACATATCTCCATCAACTGTGATTGAGTTAAAACTCTGTGCCACAGCATCTTTTAATGCTTCTTTCATTAAATCTGAACTGATTTTTGCATCGGTTAAAACTGTGCATAACATTGTTGCCATATTTGGAGAAATCATTCCTGCGCCTTTACATATCCCAAGAATTGTTATTGGTGATGGTGTTTGAATTTGCCTGAATGTAATCTTTGGAAAAGTATCAGTGGTCATTATTGCCTCTGCAACCTGCATTGGTTGGGCATTACCAAGATTTTTTATAAGGTCATTCAATGCGTTAAGTATTCTATCAACTGGCATGGGCATTCCAATAACTCCTGTAGAAAGAGGGAATATGTAATGTGTATTGATGTTAAGTTTTTCAGCTAAATAATCTGTTATTTTTAAGGCATCCTCAATTCCTTTTTTGCCTGTGCATGCATTGGCATTTCCACTGTTTAAAACCACTGCCTGAGCGATTCCTGAACGTATTCTTTTCATGCAAATTTTTACAGGAGCAGCTTTGATTTGGTTTGTAGTAAAAACTCCTGCTATCTGAGCGGGTTTTTTAGAATAAATTAATGCAATATCATATCTATCAGGATATTTAATTTGAGCTTTTGCTATTGAATACAAAAAACCCTTTGGTGAAACAATATCCATTACTGTTCACCCAATTTAAAGGTATCATGAAGCACTCTTATAGCAAGTTCAGTATATTTAGCATTGATAAGACATGAAATCTTTATCTCTGATGTGCTTATTGCCATTATGTTTATCCCATGATTTGCAAGAGCTTCAAACATTTGTGCTGCAACACCTGAGTGAGTTCTCATTCCGACTCCTACAATGGAAATTTTTGCTATGTCTTCATTCAAAAGAACACCTTCAGCTCCCAGTTCTTTAGAAATTTTTTCAGTAAGTTCTAAAGCCTTTTTAGCATCTGTTTTTGGAACAGTGAAAGAAATATCAGTTGCTTTGCCATCACTACTTATATTCTGAACAATCATATCAACAACAATATTGGCATCTGCAACCGCTTTGAAAAGTTTTGCTGCTATTCCAGGTCTGTCAGGGACTTTAAGAATTGTAATCTTTGCCTGATTTTTGTCATGGGCAATGCCTGAAACTACAACTTTTTCCATATCTTTATCCTCCTTTGTAACTAATGTTCCAGGATTCCAGTTAAAACTTGAACGAACTACTACAGGAACATTGTATTTCATAGCAAATTCAACAGAACGAGTCTGTAAAACCTTTGCTCCAAGAGAAGCAAGCTCAAGCATTTCTTCATAGGAAATTTTCTCAAGTTTCCGAGCATTTGGAGCAATATTAGGGTCAGCTGTAAATACGCCATCAACATCTGTGTAAATTTCACATAAATCAGCATTTAATGCTGCTGCTATTGCTACGGCTGTTAAATCTGAACCGCCTCTTCCAAGTGTAGTTACATCTTCATCTTCTGTAATACCCTGAAATCCTGCAACCACAACAATATATCCTTCTTCAAGAGCTTTGACTGCTCTTGTTGCAATAATTTTCTCAATTCTTGCCTTCGTATGTACTGCATCTGTAATTATTCCCATCTGCCTTCCAGTAAGAGCAATAGCTTTATGTCCAAGTCCATACAAAGCCATTGCAGTCAATGCAGCTGTAACTCTTTCTCCTGAAGAAAGAAGAAGGTCCATTTCTCTTTCTGGTGGGTCTGAACATACCTGATGTGCAAGACCTATAAGTTTATCAGTTTCTCCAGCCATTGCAGAGACAACAACTACTACTTTGTTTCCTTCTTTTGCTGTTTTTGAAACTCTTTCAGCAACAGCCTTTATTCTTTCAATATTTGCAACAGAAGTGCCACCATATTTTTGAACAATTAGCATATTTATGCCTCCGATATAAAGTTAAGTGTTATTTATTATGTAAAAATTGCTGAATTTTTTACAATATCTGAAGAAAGTTGATAAATTTCTTTAAGAGATGGTGTGTTTTCTTATTATTTTAATAGACTAAATAAGCAATTCATTTATAATGCCTTTTGGTTGACATGCTGAGAATGTTTTGATATTCTAAAAAAGAGAAATGTTTTGGAGGGAAAAATGCAAACTGTTGAAGAAAGAGTTTACAGATTAGAAAAAGTGCTTGAAGACTTTATATTAAGTGTTGGTATAGAGTTTAATAAACTATATAATTCTCAGATGCGCACTGAGGCTGAGATGAGAGCTTTCAAGGAAGAGATGAGAGCCTTCAAGGATGAAATGAAAGCCTTTAAGGAAGAGATGAGAGCCTTCAAGGATGAAATGAAAGCCTTTAAGGAAGAGATGAGAGCCTTCAAGGATGAAATGCTTGAATTTAAGAAAAATCAGGAAGAGGAAAACAGACGCAAAAATAAAGAATGGAGCAATCTTGCAAAAAAGCTTGGTACCCTCTATGAAGACCTTATCGCACCTGCTCTTGATTCAGTGCTTTCCAATTACTTCAATTGTGAAGCAATACTTGAAGGGCAGAGAATGCTGAGAAGGAAGAAGGGAGAAAACTATGAAGTAGATGCAATAGCAGCATGCAAGGACAAGGTATTTATGATAGAGGTAAGGTCTACACCAAGAATACAGTATATAGATGAAATAAAAGAGAAAAGCCAGAGATTTTTTGAATTTTTCCCTGAATTTAAGACTAAAAAGCTTTATTTAATATTGGGAAGCATAACTTTTCCAGAAGAAGTGATCAAATATGCAAGCAAACAGGGCATCTATGTAATGGGCTGGAGAAATTGGGATTACATGGATATTTTAAACTTTGAAGAAATAAGAGAATAAAAGGAATTGATTGACATGGAAGATGTTTTAAAACTAACTAAGAGTTTTTAAATGCGAGGTGTAGTTATGCTAAAACAAGAACTTTTTGATAATTTGTTTATTTTTGAAATGGCAAACAATCATATGGGAGATGTTGAGCATGGCAAGAGAATTATACGAGAGATAAATGAAGTGTGCAGAGGCTTTAGTAAATTCAGATTCGCTTTTAAATTTCAGTATCGTGACCTTGATGCATTTATTCATCCTGCATATAAAAACTCCAATGAGTTCAAATATATTAAAAGATTTAGTGAAACAAATCTTACCCCAGAGCAGAGAAAAACTCTTAAAGAGGAAGCCCAAAATATGGGATTTCTTACAATCTGCACTGCCTTTGATGAAAGCTCTGTTGACCTTGTTGAGGAGCATCAATACGATATAATTAAAATTGCAAGCTGTTCTTTTACTGACTGGCCACTTCTTGAAAGAGTTGTAAAGACAGATATGCCCATTATTGCATCAACTGCTGGAGTTTCCCTTGATGATATAGATAAAGTTATTCTCTTTTTTGAGAACAGAAATAAAACATTCTGCATACTTCATTGTGTGGCTGAATATCCTACAAAAAAGGAAAATCTCCAGCTAAATCAGATAGATCTTCTTAGAATCAGATATCCCCATATTCCCATTGGTTACTCCACCCATGAGTCTCCTGATAATTTTGATTCCATTAAAATTGCCATAGGCAAAGGTGCAAATGTTTTTGAAAAGCATGTGGCTATCCCCACTGAAAAATACTCTATCAATTCTTACTCTGCCACCCCTGAGCAGATAAGAAAATGGCTTGAAGCTGCTGAAGAAGCACTTGCAATGTGTGGTATCTCTGGTCAGAGATATGCAGGAACAGAAAAGGAAAGGCATGATTTAAGAGGACTTCAGAGGGGTGTTTTTGCAAAAAGGGAGATAAAAAAGGGAGAAAGAGTAGATAGCACAAATACTTTTTATGCTATTCCTAATTTTGATGGGCAGCTAATTGCCAATCAGATGTCCAAGTATTATGAGTATATTGCCCAGAAGGATATAAAAGCAAATGAGCCAGTTTTTGAGGCTGATGTAAGCTTCAGAAATCTGCGAGACAGAATTTTTGAAATAGTGACCAAAATCAAGGATTTAATGATTAAAAGTAGAGTTCCCATGCCGAACAAGCTTGAGATGGAGATTTCTCACCATTATGGAATTGACAGATTTGAAGAATGGGGTGCAGCTATAATTAATTGCATAAATCGTGAATATTGCAAAAAGCTCATAATTTTACTGCCAGAGCAGAAACATCCAGTTCACCATCATAAAAAGAAGGAAGAAGCTTTTCATATATTATTTGGTGATATGAAAATAACTCTAAATGATGAAGAAAAATTTTGCTCTGCAGGAGACATTGTGGTTGTAGAAAGAGGTGTGAAACACAGCTTTAGCTCAAAGGGAGGAGTGATATTTGAGGAGATATCAACAACTCATTATCCCAATGATTCTTTTTATGATGATGAGGCAGTAATACGGAATCCAAACAGAAAAACACCTATCATTGTCTGGACAGACTGGTTACTGAAACAATCTTAAAATGAAAACAATTGTTTGGGATGTTGATGATGTTCTTAATGATCTTATGCAGAGATGGCTTGAATGGTTTGTGAAAAAAGTAAAAAAAGATATCTCCTATTCTCAGCTAACAGAAAATCCACCGCATAAAATTTTAGGGATATCTCTAAATGAGTATTTGCAATCCCTTGATGAATTTAGACTCTCAAAGCACTATCAAAGTATGAAACCTGTAAACACTGTCTTAGAATGGTTTGAAAGCCATGGATACAAATTTCGTCATATTGCATTAACAGCGACTCCTGTAAGCACGGCTCCTACAACTGCTCAGTGGGTTTTTAAAAATTTTGGCACATGGATAAGAACATTTCATTTTGTGCCTTCAAAGAGACAAGATGTAAATGTCCCCGAATATGATAGAGATAAGTCAGATTTTTTTCGCTGGCTGGGCAAAATAGATTTATTCATTGATGATAATCCTGAGAATGTAAGAAAGGCTGAACAGAAGGGAATAAAAACTATACTTTGGAAAAGACCATGGAATAATGCTGATAAATCATGGAAGGAAGCACTTGATGAATTAACTTATCTTTAGAGGTGAGTAATGATTAAATTTTCTGACTATGTTATGGATTTCATTGCAAATCTCGGAGTGGAGACAGTATTTCTTCTTCCTGGTGGTGGATGCATGCATCTTGTTGACTCTTTGGGCAGAAATAATAGACTTAATTATGTTTGCTGTCTCCATGAGCAAGCAGCAGCAATTGCAGCAGACGGATATGCCCAGTTTAGAAATGACATAGGAGTAGCCCTTGTAACAACAGGTCCAGGAGGAACAAATGCAATCACAGGAGTTGCTGGCTCATGGATTGACTCAACCCCTTTGCTGATTATCTCTGGACAGGTGAAGAGAAAAGATATGATGGCAGGTAAGGGTGTAAGACAGATGGGTGTGCAGGAAGTTGATATTGTTTCACTTGTAAAGCCAATAACTAAATACGCTGTTACAATAACCGAGCCTGAGACAGTGCGATATCATCTTGAGAAAGCGGTTTATATGGCGAAAAGTGGAAGACCAGGACCTGTCTGGATTGACATACCCCTTGATGTGCAGGCTTCTATGATTGATGGAAACTCTCTTAAAGGTTTTGTGCCTGAAAGTGAGAAAAAAGAGCAATCAACAAAACATTTGAGAGATATTGTCAGAGAAGTAATAAATCTACTTAACCATGCCCATAGACCTGTAATTTTAGCAGGGAGAGGAATAAGACTGGCAAAGGCAGAAAAAGAATTTCTCACACTGATTGAAAAGCTTAAAATACCGGTGCTTCTTACATGGAGGCTTGTTGACATACTGCCCGAGGAGCATGAGCTTAATTTCGGTCGTCCCGGGGCAATCGCATCAAGATATGCAAATTTTATTTTGCAGAAGTCTGATTTATTGATAACAATTGGAGCAAGGCTTGATCTTGTACAGATCGGATATGACTACAGGAGATTTGCACCTGAGGCAAAAAAGATAATTGTTGATATAGATGAGTCTGAGATAAGAAAAATTGATACAGAGATTGATATACCTGTGGTATCTGATGCAGGAGATTTTATAAGGGAGTTTCTCAGACAGATTAATTCCGTGAAAGATATAAACAGAGAGCATTGGCTTAAGAGATGTAAACAGTGGAAAGAGAAATATCCTGTTGTTTTGCCTGAATATTTGAAAAACTCTGGATATGTGAACACCTATGCTTTAATTGATGTCCTCTCTGAGCTTTTAACTAAAGATGATTTAATTGTGCCAGGAAGCTCGGGAAGTTGTTCAGAGATAACCTATCAGGCTTTCAGACTAAAGAAAGGACAGCGATTGATAAACTCTCCCGGGCTTGGTTCAATGGGATTCGGGCTTCCCCAAAGCATAGGAGTATGTATTGCAAGCGGGGGGAAAAGAACAGTATGCATAGTAGGAGATGGAGGGCTTCAGCACAACATTCAGGAACTGGAAACTCTGAAAAGATTAAATTTACCTGTGAAACTTTTTGTTCTAAACAATAATGGCTATGCAGCAATTAGAAACACACACAGGAGATTTTTTGAAGGACGCCTTGTCTGCTGTGACCCTTCCAGTGGGCTTACTCTGCCAGACACTTGTAAGATTGCAAGAGCCTATGGATTAGAAGCTACCAGGATTTCAAATCAAAGGAATCTTAAAGATAAAGTAAAAAGAGTGCTTGACATATCAGGTCCTATTGTTTGTGAGGTAATGATAGACCAGGATTTACAGACAGCACCGAGGCTTTCATCAATGGTTCTTGAAGACGGCACAATTGTTTCAAAGCCTCTTGAAGATCTCTGTCCCTTTCTGGATAGAGAAGAATTAGAGAGGGAGTTATACTTCTAATAGAAAACGATTTTTTATAAACTCAATTATTTTGTTTACACAGATTTCTAATTCATTTTTGTCTGTTTCTAATATTAAATCAGGATTAGCTGGCTCCTCATAAACTTCATTTACACCTGTATAATTTTGAATCAACCCCATTCTTGCCTTTTTATAAAGCCCTTTTTTATCCCTGTTTTCGCAAATCTCCACAGGGCATTTCACATATACTTCAAAAAAGTCTTTTTCTCCGATCATTTTCTTAGCCATCTCTCTGTCTTGTCGGTAGGGAGAAACAAAGGCTGTTAGACAGATGATACCTGCGTCTAAAAAAAGCTTAATAACCTCTGCAATTCTGCGGATATTTTCTTTTCTTTCTTCTTTAGAGAATCCTAAATCACTGCAAAGTCCATGTCTTATGTTATCTCCATCAAAAACATAAGTATGACATCCCAATTCAAATAATACTTTTTCAACATTATGAGCTATTGTTGATTTACCAGAACTTGGCAGCCCAGTAAACCATATAACAAAACTTTTGTGACCTTTATGTTTTTCCCTATCTTCTCTTTTTATTAAAGTTTTTTGCCAGAAAATGTTATTATTTTTTCTCATTTTTGTAATAATCTTGCCTGTTCCATCAATTCATCAAACGTTACTACCCACCTAAATCCCATCTCATGAGCGATAGATTCAATTTTGTTACTTGAAGAACGTGCTAATACAAAAATAACATGAGGTTCGTAAATTTTAAGCCATACAGGATCTTTAACAGGAATACCATAAACTTCTTTTAGAATCTGAGAGATAAATTTGTCTACCAAAATATATACGAGTTCCCTGTTTATTCCTCCATATTTTATTAATGCGTCAAATATTCTTGAAGCACCCCAGAAACCAACTTTTTGTCTCTGTAGAAAAGTTTTGAGTTTTTCATCACATATTTTCCTAAGAACTTTTCTATTTTCCTGCAATTTTTTTTGATAAATATGAAGCGAATGTTTTTCTTTATTTAAAACCATCTTAGAAATTGGGAAATTTGTTTTTTTATTATCTTTAACCAAAATTAAGGAAATATTATAAGGGTCTATTTCCTTACTTATTACTCTGAATCCTGACAAATTAAAAATATGAACAAGAGTTTCTGGGATGAAATGAAAATTATGCTTATCTATGAAAAATTCCTCAACAATGTTTCTATCATATGTGATTATTTCAGCATTAGGAACATCTATAAAAAGATAACCACCTTTATTAAGCATTTTATAGCAATTTTCAAGAAATGTGGCTAAGGAATCAGCATGTTCAAGAGTGTGACAACAGTATATTAAATCATACTTTTGTTTATTGAAGGTGGTAGATTCAAATTTTATAGGTATTATATCAACTCCTATATTTTCGTAATCAATTAAACTTGTATCGGGTTCTAAAGCTGTAATTTTAATATGTGGATGATTGCCTCTCAGCCATTTAACAAAATCACCTCTGTTAGCACCTATATCAAGGCAATTTTTAATTGAGGTAAAATTAATCTTTTTTTGTATGAAGCGGGTATTCTGTTGTAAACGAGTTTTTTTGCCATGTCTTATATTACCCCAGTCTGCATCGCAACTTATTGAAACTATCCTCCTTTTTTCTTTAGTTTTATGGAGTGTTTGCAGTAATCCACATTTTTCACATAGATATACCTCACTTCCTCTTTTACTGTTTATGGGCTCGTATACCTTTTGTAACTCTGAGCTTTTACAGAAATTGCAATTAATACTTGACTTCATACTGTTTTGTTTCCCTGTTATATCCAAGTTTTTCCATAATTTTTCCACAAATGCTCCAGAAAATATCTTCTTGCTCAGGAGTTAATTTAAAATCAAAGGGGAAAAATACATTTTTCGGAGTTTTTAGAAATTGAAAGTAAACAGAGTCATATTCTATACCCAAAAAATCAAATATTTTCGTTAATGCTTTCTCTGATGATGTAATCTCTTCAAGTTTCATTAAAAGAATCCTATCATTTAACTCATCTTTTTTTTCAAGTATGACTTTATAAGCTTCCTGCCAGTGATAGCAAATTCTTTCAAACCTTGAAATTTTTAAGAAATGCTTATGTAGAGTATGATTTTTAGGAGGCACATTCCACCAGTATTTTTTTTCAGGTGGTGGCATGAGTTTTTTTTCAGGATTTAAATACCACTCATAAAGAATTTTTGTGCTTTTATCATCATAAATCTCATCTTTAAGTTTATAATAAAAAGAAGCCACAACTTTGCGACCATCTCTTGCTATTGCTAAAAATCTGGCATTTGGGAAAATTTCAAGTAGAGGTGAAATGAGCCATGTTAGTTTATTTGAAGAATCTATAAAAATATTCTTTGATGAATATACAACGGCGGGCAGATAAATATTTTTTAGTTGTTTTATAATGTCTTTTTTTGAAATAACACCTAAGTAGTTTAGAACTCCTAAGGGTTGGACATGGGTGCATAGATATTCATGATGAATTTCTATTTTTTCGTGACCTGCAAGCATTCTGTAAAATGTTCTTGTGCCGCTTCTTCCGCTACCAATTATGAAAAACACCTTTTTATTTTTAAGTTTTTTCATAAATTTAATTATAATATAAAACTATCCATGAAAAATAGAATAACAAAAGACGACCTTGATTTAATTCTATCCAGAATAGAAAATCTAATCACTGAGGCAAAAAATTCTAGCATTTTCATTACAGGTGGTACTGGTTTTTTTGGTTGCTGGTTTTTGGAAAGCCTCCTTTATTTTAATGAAAAACTTAAACTGAATATTTTTATAACTATTCTTACAAGAGATAAAGAAGCTTTTAGGAAAAAAGCTCCCTATCTTTTTGATGTTCCTGAAGTGAATTTTTGGGAGGGTGATATTAGAGATTTTCCTTTTCCTGAAGGTATGTTTGATTACATAATTCATTCCGCAGGAGCTCCCAAGAATGAATCAAGGATTAATAGATTTGATGTATTCACTTCAGGCACAAAAAGAGTGCTTGATTTTGCAAAGATATGCGGATGCAGAAAGTTTCTATTTGTAAGTTCTGGAAGCGTATATGGAAAAAATCTCAATATAAAAAAGTTTGAAGAAAACCTTAATACTATCCCTTTCTATGAAGAGGGTTATGCTGAGTTGGGGCTTGCCAAAAGAGCAGGAGAGTTTCTATGTTATGAATACTCTAAGGAGTATGGCTTTGAGGCTAAGATTGCAAGATGTTTTACCTTTATTGGTCCGTATATTCCTCTTGATTTAAACTTTGCTGCAGGAAACTTTATAAGAGATGCCTTAAATGGTGGTCCCATTGTTGTAAAAGGAGATGGAACAGCTGTTAGATCATACATGTACATGTCAGATTTAATGGTATGGCTATGGACAATACTGTTTCAGGGGAAATCCTGTTATCCCTACAATGTAGGTTCTGAGGAGGAGATAACCATAGGAGAGCTTGCTCTTAAAGTAGCTGAAGTTTACAGAAGACTCACTGGAAAGTCCATTGATGTGGTAATTGAGAAGTCTCCTGACCCATCAAAGCCTGTTGATAGGTATGTGCCTTCAACGAAACGATCAAGAGAGGAGTTAGGATTAAAGCAGACTGTTTCCCTTGATGAGGCTATTGAGAAGACATTCAGATTTTATATGTCTCGCTGAATTCTCAATAAAAAACAGTATATAGTATTTTGAGAGATATATTACTTTATTTTCTATCTCAAGAAGATACCTTAAATTTCTTGTTATTTTAAATTTTCTTAGATTTAGTCCAAAATTCGATATTTGACTGTAAAATAATTTCAGGTATTATTTTATTAAATACATTATGTTATATACCCTCTTACTTTCTTGATAAGATTAGGTCTTTTATTAAATTTTATTATATTATTAAACATTTTGGGGCAATTTCAAAAAATAATTGAGATGCTTTACAGTTTCTTTTTGTAGGGTATCTATTTACTTTAGGGATTGTTCGCTTAATAATTTTATCCACATAATTTTTAAGATATAAAGATTCACCTTGATATTTTTCAGTTTTTAATCCCATATTTATCTCTGCATAATTTCGCAATATATAGGAGATCATGTCCGCAATTTGTATAAGTAAAGCATGTTTAGAATCAGCAAAAAATGGAACATCTATGATTTGATCAAGTGCTTCCTGATTCTGTTTTTTGTTATAAAAAGATTCAGTCCATTTAGGTGGATTTATTACAAACTCTGTGATACCCGACTCACCTTTGCTTCGATCAAATATCATAACTGTATTTCCTTTATTATTTTTTTGTTGCTGAGACCATTTCTGAAGACTAAGAATGCAATGAATGGCAGCAGCATACCATTCATTACTAATTTTATAGAAATTCTTTTTTTGACTATCAAATGATTCTTTGTAAATTGCGCTAAAGGTAATATGATGTTTTCTTTGTTCTAACCATTTTAATATGGCTGATATTAATTTAGCTCTGGTATTTCCATCTATTTTATGCCATATACCTTTACCACGGTAAAAGTCAGAGGCATGAAATTCACTTATTTTTTTATTAACTTCATTAGATAAATATTTTAAAAATTCCGCCCATCCGTCTTTAGTTTTGTGCATTCTATTCGCGTCAACAATTATCCCTGCCATTACAAGTACAGGTTCATCACCTTTTCCACTTTCATCAATATAACAAAATTTCATATTTTCTTAATTTTAAAAAATTCTATTAAAATAATTTTGGTGTGTTATATATATTAATAAGTTGAAATCCTTGTAATGTTTCTATACCACTAGCATGTCTGATCATTTCTTTTAAAGCTATAATAATAGAATAAGGTTCCTTGAGAGCATCAACATACACCTCCATATTTTGCCTTCCTATAATTTGAAAAGAATATTCTTCTCCTCTATAGTCACCTTCTAATACTCTTAACCTGCCTTTTCGTGATTCTATATCGAGTTTGAAAATTTTCCCTTTAAATTCAAAAGGTGACTTATCAATAAAAGTTTCAGGATTAAAAAGTTTATTCTCTCTTGAAGTTAAAATAATGCCTTTCTCTTTTTGATCTAAGACAGAAATATAACTTATATTTTCTTCATCAACGACTTTAGCTAAATTCTTTATATGCGGTTCATTTTTTAGAGTAACCTTATTTAGAATATCTCCAATGCTTATATTAACATTATCCCCATGGTTAATAATATTAAAGGTAAAGGGACTTTTGTGGGTTGTAATTATTGTTCTTTTTCCTTGCTGTTTTACTTCAGCAATAATCTTTAAGAGTTTAAAAGAATTTGTTACAAGATCCCACAGTTCTTTTACAGTTAATCCAGTCGAATACCAATTAAATGTTACTTGCATTAAAATCGGTAAAACAATTAATAAATCTATTACTGTGGAACCTTTTTTTATATTAGTAGCAAGGATTTTATATATTTTCCTCTCTGTTTTAGTGAGTTTATCTTTGCCAGACATTGAAATATAAGCTTTATCTATAATATGATGGAATTCTTTTAAAGCCTCTGCTAATGACCATAAAGGGATAATTTTATTATTTGCCTCTTTAAGAATTAATTGAAGAGGATAATCATTCATTTTTACACTCAAACTCGATAATTCAATAAAAATTTAATCTCTTTCTTTATTTTTTTAATTAGAATACTTATGCATTTTTTTAATTTATGTTTTTAATACAACTTTTTATTTAAAATGTTAGTCTTTAAAATATAGAAAAATTTAAAAGAAAAACTTAAACGTCATTTTTTTATATATCTCCATAAAAAATTTTTATACCAGTTTATTGTTAAATTTAGTCCTTCATCAAGGCTATAAAGCGGTTTCCACCCAAGTATTTCCCTTGCTTTTTTTGAACTCAAATACTGTTTTGGTATCTCATAGCAAGCCTCATTTAGTATCACTGGTTTTAATTCTGACTTCATAAGCCTTAAAATTCTCTCCGTAATCTCTATAACACTAAGCGGTTCTTCATTGGAAAAGTTAAATGCTTCACCACTAAGTTTTCTCTCATTGGCCAATTTTTCAGCAAGCATTATGTATGCTAATACTGCATCCTCCACATAAAAGTAGTCTCTCACGAGAGTTCCGTCAGAGCGAATAAGGGGATTTTCTCCTTTAAACACTGAGCGGATTGTTCCGGGGACGATTCTATTCCAGTTTAAGTCTCCACCTCCATAGAGATTTCCACATCTTGTTATTACAACTGGGAGGTTGAATGTATAGGCATACATCTGAGCAATTAAATCAGCACAGGATTTACTCACATCATAGGGATGTCTGCCCTGTAGGGGTGTATTTTCATCATAGGGTAACACTCCCTGTTCTCCGTAAGCTTTATCAGAGGATGCAATAATAATTTGTTTTACAGTGGGAGAACGCCTGCATGCCTCAAGTAAAGCCCATGTTCCCTGTATATTTGTCTCAAGTGTTGAGATAGGATTGCGATTTGCAATTGTGACAATTGTCTGAGCTGCAAGATGAAAAACTGTGTCTATTTCATATTCTCCCAGGACTCTTTCAAGCAGGGTTTCATCCCTTATATCACCTCTGACTATTTTAACTTTTTCTATAGTTTTTGAAAGCACTAACTCACTTTGAGGTACCCAGTCTCTCACAAGACAGACAACATCTGCTTTCAATTCTAAGAGTTTCTTTACAAGCCAGCTTCCAAGAAGTCCTGTCCCACCTGTGACAAAGGTGGGTCTATCAATCCAGAAAGATTTATTTACCATACTTTCCATGGTGCCTTGCCACTTTTCCATAGTTCTTCAAGATAGTTTTTATCTCTTAAAGTATCCATGGGATGCCAGAAACCTGTGTGTTTATAAGCAACAAGCTCTCCTTTTTCAGCCAGTGTTTGCATAGGTTTACTTTCCCAGCTCATATGGTCTCCTTCAATAAGCTCTATTACTTTTGGTGAAAGAACAAAAAATCCTCCGTTTATCCATCCACCGTCTCCAGAGGGCTTTTCCATAAAATCCCTGACATAGTCTCCATCAGTAACGAGAGCACCAAATCTTCCAGGCGGTTGAACAGCAAGAACTGTTGCCAGTTTTCCATGAGCTTGATGAAAGGTTATTTCGTCCTTGATATTTACATCACTTACTCCATCACCATATGTAAAGCAAAACAGTTCCTCTCCTTCAAGATATTTTGCAACTCTTTTGAGCCTTCCCCCTGTCTGAGTGTGTTCTCCTGTATCTACAACAGTAACTTTCCATGGTTCTGCCTCGCAGTTGTGGACAATCATCTGATTAAATTTCATATCAAACGTAACATCTGCCATATAAAGAAAGTAGTTTGCAAAATACTCTTTAATCATATATCCCCTGTATCCACAGCAGATAATAAAATCATTAACTCCATGAGCAGAGTATATTTTCATAATATGCCAGAGGATTGGCTTACCACCAATTTCAATCATGGGTTTTGGCTTGAGGTGAGTTTCTTCTGATATTCTTGTTCCGAGTCCGCCTGCAAGAATTACTGCCTTCATTTTTGTCCTCCTGCCCAGCCCATCTCAAATATTTGTTTATTTGTTTCATTAATTATACCATTCAGAATCGTATTTATTGCTGTAATCTGATTGATAAGAGTATTTCTTGTAGCACAGAGTTGATAGGCAGAAATTGTATTGCTTCTAATTCTTTTTGCCATGTCTGTATCATCAATCATATCTGCCATAGCAAGTATAAGATCCCATCCCTTTGAAGGGAAAGGTTTTCCTATTAGTTCCTGAGCTATCATATTGGTAATAAATCTGTCCCATAGGTAATAGGTAAGATACTTAAAAAACATAGGTTTCAGTTTTTCTTTCAATATCCCAAACTGAAAAAGTATCTGTAATCCTTCAACAGTTATGAAATATCTCCATCCGATGTTTTCCATCTCCCATCTTTTAATATCCTCTGCTGTTTGTTGTTCCATAGGCTGACATATTGGAAAATCAATAACAACAGCAGGCTCATTGGTTGCTACATGAAGGATACCAAGAACATGTGTAAAAGATGCCTCTGTATATTTATCCCATTGAGGTAAAGCCATCATTTTTAGAATTAGTTCTTTTTTTAAAATTACTGATGTCATCCACCCAATAAACTGATTAAACCCCATTTTGTTAGCAAATTCAAGAACTGTTCCTTCATAGATTTTATAGCTGTGAGGTTTTAACCAGCCATTTCCTGCATGAATTACATTTGCCTGTTTTGTGTTTAGAGTATGCCAAACTATCCTTAAGCCGTCTTTCAGCAAGATATCATCATCTCCGAATGTCCATAAAAATTCACCATCTGCTTTCTGAAAAACAGACTCAAAATTGTATCTTGCTTCAGTGTGTTTTTCCAACCTGCAATAATCCAAAAAAGAATATTCCTTTTTCAGTTTTGCAAGCACTTTTGGAGTATCATCATCAGAGCAATTATCAGAGACAAATATGCCAATTTCATCCTGTTTGCGAAGTTCAATGATCTGCCGTGCCATTTCTCTTACACATATCTCAAGCTTTTTTGCCCTGTTCCATGTAGGGATTGCAAAACATAGTTTTTTCATATCTTCACCTTTTATATCGTCTTATTTTTTGTTTTTTACAGATTCTTTAATTTTTTTAACCATGTAATCAATCATTTCTTCAGTAATTCCAGGATATACTCCTACCCAAAAAGTGTCCTTCATTGTTTTGTCTGTCCATTTAAGGTCTCCTGCAACTCTGTATCCTTGTCCTGTTTTCCTCATTTCATCAAAGCAGGGATGTTTTATGATATTTCCTGCAAAAAGCATTCTTGTCTGTATTCCATGTTTTTCAAGATATTGAACAATTTTATCCCTTGAAAACCGTTTTCCATCCCTTACAGTCAACAAAAAACCAAACCAGCTTGGCTGAGAATTCTCTGTTGCTTCAGGAAGGATAAAAATATCTTCCATGTCCTTAAGTCCATCTCTTAGAAGCTTCCAGTTTCTGTTTCTTTTTTCAATAAAATATGGAAGTTTATCAAGTTGTGCTAATCCAATTGCAGCTTGCATGTCAGTTGCTTTTAAATTATAGCCAAAATGGGAATAGATATACTTATGGTCATAACCATATGGGAGTTCTCCAAGTCTCCATTTAAATCTCTTTCCGCAGGTATTATCCTTTCCAGAGGGGCACCAGCAGTCCCTTCCCCAGTCTCTCAGAGAATTTATAATTTTTGCAAGTTCAGGATTGTTTGTATAAACTGCACCGCCTTCACCCATTGTTATGTGATGGGGTGGATAAAAGCTTGAAGTAGCAATGTCACCAAATGTTCCTGTATAATGCCATTTACCTTTATAAAAATATTTTGCTCCAAGAGAGTCACAGTTATCCTCAATGAGCCAGAGGTTGTATTTTTCGCAAAAAGCCTTGACCTTTTCAATATCAAAGGGATTTCCCATTGTGTGAGCAAGCATTACAGCCTTTGTTTTTGGAGAAATAGCTTTTTCAAGCATTGAGCAATCAATATTATATGTGGGAAGTGTTATATCAACAAAAATAGGGATAGCACCATACTGAATTATGGGTGACACTGTTGTTGGAAAAGACGCAGCAACAGTAATGATTTCATCTCCTCTGTTTATTTTTCTTTCTCCCAGTTTTGATGAAGTGAGTGTCATGAAAGCTAAAAGATTTGCTGATGAACCTGAGTTAACAAGGCTACAATATTTTACTCCCAAAAACTGAGCAAATTTATGCTCAAAAGCTTGAGCATATTTTCCAGCAGTCAACCAGAAATCAAGAGCACTATCAACTAAATTAGAAATCTCTTGCTCATTAAAAACTCTTCCACCGTAGTTTATCTTTATCTTGTCAGTAGGAAAATGCGATTGCATTGGAACATGAATTGTTTCATAGTAAGTTTTTGCAAGCATTTTTCCCCAAAATTTAAGAATTAAGCCTATTTTTTGAGGCTTAAGAAGTCCTACTGTCTCAACAATCTCTGCTCTCTTAATTGTCTTAATTTCGTCAATTTTTGCGATAAGAGGTTCATTAAGAATACCTGCAATCATGTCATCCACTAAAATTTCAAAGAAAAAATCTATGTCATTATAATCAGATTTTGTTTCCACAGAGGCAGTAATATAACTTGTTTTAGTAGGTTTTGAAATTATGAGCCCAAATCTTAAATTAGAGCCTTCTTTGTATTTAATAATTTGTCCTACATCATATTTACCCACCATTTTTAGGCTAATTCTCCTTAAATAAGTTTTATATAAGATACAAAAAATTGATATTTAGGTCAATAGACGTTATACTACCCAAATTTCCCAAGCAAAGATGGGCAACAGGATAAATTATTATCTGTTGGTAATTTAAAAGTGAGATTTTACTTGCCTAATTGGTAAAAAAGGTATAAGATATTAGGATTGTCTCTCACCTTCGGATGCTCGCGATGACATCATAGGGGGTTGTTTCTCCAAATGCCTCAATAAAATCAACAATTTGCCTGAACTCTGATTTTTTTCACTAAACTTTTTATGGAATCCACCGATTTACATAATTAAGACAGCAGGATGGGAAGGAGGTGAAAGAGTCCAGATATTCATCCAGTGCTGTCTGGATGCAGGAGGCATCCTTAATAAAAAACATGGAGGTTTAAACCATGGCATTAAGAGTTAATTTTAACGCAGAAGCCGCAACAACACACACAGCCCTTCTCAGAAACGAGAAGGCAATGAACAAGTCCCTTTTAAGAATTTCAACAGGGCAGAGAATTCTTTCAGCAGCTGACGATGCAGCAGGTCTTTTTATTGCAGACCAGCTTGCAACAGTTGGAGCAGCACTTGACCAAGGTAATCGTAATATTCAGACCGGTATCAGTGCTCTCCAGATTGCAGAAACAAATGTAGGACAGATTTTTGACAAACTTCAGACAATCTACACAAAAGCTCAATCTGCAGCAAATGACATCAATGACCCGAATGCCCGTGCAGCTTTACAGAGAGATATTGCAAATCTTGTTGATGCAATTCAAAAACTTGGGACAGACACAGAATATAATGGAATTAAGCTTCTTGATGGAACATTCGCAAACAAGGTTATTCATTACGGAGCAAGAGCAGACCAGACAATTACAACAAGTATAGGCAATGTAAAAGCAACAAATATTGGTGCATTTGTTGTTCAGGGAAGTGGACAGGTTACATCAAGTGCTACATCAGCCTATACATCATTGATTGCTGGAGACTGGCAGTATAATTCTGCTTCTGATACAGTGACAGTTGCTGGAGTTAATTTAAAGAATTATAGCGCGCTTTCAAGTGTAACAGGAGCAGTTGATGCAAAATCAATTGCAGATGCAATAAACAATAACGCTACATTACAGGGAGTTGGTATTTCAGCAAGAGCTGTAAATACCAGCACAGCAACTACTGAATGGAGTAATATTGACAATAGTTCAGGGACAGCTGCGGTTACTATAAAATTTTATGTTGGTTCATCTACAGCTTCTGCAAGTGCTATTTCTATTACAGTGGCTGCAGGAGAAACCCTTACTCTTGATGAGTTAGTTTCTCAGATTAATACACAGGCATCCACAAAATCTCTCAATATAACAGCAACAAATTCAGGGAATAAGCTTGCTCTTACAACAGAAGGTGAAACTATAGGACTTGAAATTGCATCTGCTACAGGTGCTGTGGCTGTTAATATGGCACAGTTTCTCCAGGGTGCGACAGGTACTGTAGCAGTTGGTAATACAGGTTCCGCTGTTAAAGTCGGCAATCTTATAGTAACAGGAACAGACTCATATAACTATGATTTTACAGGAATAAGCACTGCATCAGCAGGACTCGGGGTAGCAGCTACTGGTTCAGGAAATTTCTATAATCTTTATAGTATTGATGTTACAGATAATTCAGGAGCGGAGTTGGCTATAGATATTGTTAATACTGCAATAAAGAAGGTTGATAAGGTCAGGACTCAGATTGGTTCTGTAATCAATAACCTACAGGCTATATATGATGGACAAAAAACATCTTATGACAATACAAAGGAAGCTGAAAACGTCATTCGTAACACAGACTTCGCAGCTGAAATGAGCACATTTACCACAATGCAGATTAGAATGCAGGCAGGTGTTGCAATGCTTGCTCAGGCAAATGCCTTACCTCAGCTTGTGCTTCAGCTTCTTCGTTAATAAGAAAGGGGAGGGTCTACCCTCCCCAAAAATTTTTTAGGAGAATAGAAAATGAAGCTGGACGGGATAGAAAAAGAAGTTATAATGATAAATCCTTACAGACAGGCTAAGTCAGATATTATATACCCTCAGTCCCTCCAGAAAGAAAGTTCAAGTAATTTGAACAATCAGAAAAATCTGTTACAAGAGAATTCAGATAATTTTGGAAAAATAACAATGTCTCAGGAAGAACTTAACAGAATAATGGATGAGATAAAACATAAATTTAGCATGCTTGAAAAATATCTTAAAATAGACATTGATGCAGAGCTAAAAATGCCTATTTCAAAGATTATTGATATGAGAACAGAAGAAGTAATTCGGCAGATTCCTCCAGAATGGCTTGTTGATATTTTAAAAAGAATGGAAGAATTAAAGGGCGTTTTTTATTATGAGGAGGTTTGATCATGGCTGATCTTTATGTGTCAGGACTTACTGGAGCATTAGATACAGAGACCATAATAAGCAATCTTTTAAAGATAAAACAACAGCCTTTAACGCAACTTACACAGCAAAAAGCTTTAACACAGGCAAAAGTTTCAAGCCTGACTAATCTTTACAGTGCTCTCAATGGAATGCAGAGCTTTTTTACTAATCTTAATATAAGTAGTATTTTCTCAACAAAGAAAGCAACTTCATCAAATACATCAGTTCTTACAGCAACAGCAACTTCTGATACACCAAATCTTACAATGAGCCTTACTGTTAATAAACTTGCTCAGACAGAGATGAGAGCAAGTACAGATGGGATGTCATCCCTTACAGATACATTTACATCCTCTGGAACAATAACACTTAAATACTGGAAAGACAATTCAAACTTTGTTACTTACGATGTAAATTACTCAGCAGGGCAGACTCTCCAAGACCTTGTAAACAGTATAAATTCAGCACAGAATGATATTAAAGCATCAATTTACTATACAGGTACAAGTTATCGCCTGCTTTTAACAGAATCAGATGCTTCAAATTCAACCAAAGAGACTGATACAGCAAGTTCTTCCTATGTTATTGAAGCAAGCGGATTGCCCACAGAGCTTAATAGCCTTGAAACCTTTCAAAATGCTCAAAATGCTTCATTAACTATTGGTAGTTCAAGCACGCCTGTTACATCTGCCTCAAATACTTTTAGCAATATCGTAACAGGACTTGATATAACTGTAAAGGATACAGGTTCTGCGACAGTGACCATAAGCGAGGATTACTCCCAGATAGACAGTACACTCAATAGCTTTGTATCAAACTATAATTCTATCATATCTCTGATAAACTCAATGACAGGCAAGGGAGCACAGTTTCAGGGTGATAGTACAATTACTACGATTAAGACAGGTATGGTAAGAATGCTTAATCCATTAATTAATGCAGGATTAATTAACTATTCTGATACAGACGGAACAATCTCTATAAACAGTGATACATTGAGTTCACTTAAATCATCAAATCCTGAAAAATTGAATGAAATATTGACAACCTTAAAAGACTCTTTTACTAATCAACTCAATGGTTGGACAGGTGCTATAAATACCTATAAAAAAATTGGCGAGAACCAAATTACAAATATTAATAATAAGATAACAAATCTTCAGGAATATCTTACCAAATATGAAGAACAACTTCGTAAAGAATATGCTCAGCTTGAATCATTTATAAATGAGATGAACCAAATCAGTTCAAGGCTTGAAGATTTTATGACTTCACTTTCAAAAATGACATCAGGAGGTAAATAGAAATGACCTATGTAGATTCCTATCTGCAGAGCAAAGTTATGGGCGCAGATGGAGTTGAGTTGATAACAATGCTCTATGACAGGGCAATTGTTTCTCTCAATATTGCTAAAGATTCAATAATGAAAGGACTTGATGACCCAGAACTTGTTAAGAAAAAGGCTGTAGAACTAAGCAGAGCAACTGATATTTTATATTATCTGAATGATATCCTTGATAAACAAAGAGGTGGACAGATTGCAGAAAATCTAAGCCTCATATATACAACTCTTGCAGGTGAGCTCGTAAAGGCAAATCTTTTTAACGATACGGAAATTATTTCAAAATCTATAGAAATTCTGAATAACATTAAATCAGCATGGGAAGATGTAAGAAATCAGTTAAAGGAAAAACAGAATGAACCAAAGAGAACCTTTGCAGGAGCAGTCTAAGATAAGAAGCCTGCTCATACAAGCAGAACTTGCTCTTAAAGAAAATCGCTTTGAGGAAGCTCTTGCTATGTTGTCAGGGATAAGCGTTGAAGAGATGTCAACTCTTAATCTTGAAGAATTACAGGCAATAGGTGCTCTTCTTAATTACCTTAGAGAACTTGCTGAGGAAAAAAAGAACAATCTTGCAGAGCAGTTAAAGGTTATTCAAGTGGGGAAGAATTATTTGGGATAACTTTGAGAGGTTCTTCGCACCCATTGAGGGTGCTCAGAATGACAGAAAGAATAGAATCCCTTTGGCTTTGCCGTATATGGACAGAACAGGACTGTCATTCCAAATCTTTTTTTCTGTCATTCCGAACGAAGTGAGGAATCTCCTTCTCAGTATCCTAAGTTCTGTCACAGGAACGTCTTGAAATAATCTCCCATGTTTCTTCATCAATATCCTCAAGATATTCAGACACTTTGAATTCTGCTCCGCATTCACTACAGCAGAGCACAACTCTACTTCAATAAAAAAATATTAAAACTGTGTTTTTGCAATATTTACATTTTGCATTTTTCAGAATTTTTTTTCGCATAATTTTAAATTCTATAGAATAGCAAAAAAAACTGTCAATTTTAGAAATTTTTTCAGAAAGACTGTTTAATTTCTATCTGTCATTCAGGGGGGTTGATGTCTTAAGGAATCTCTCTTGCTGTTTCAGGGGAAGCGGAGAGGATTCCTCGCCCTCGGCTCGGAATGACAGATAAAGGCTCGGATGACAGTCCTATTCTGTCACCCCGAGCGTTAGCGAGGGGTCTCCTCTTTTAATCAGAAGAGATTCCTCGGCTGCTTGCACAGCCTCGGAATGGCAGGATAGGAATGCTCCGTTTGCAATTGCAGAAAAGGAACAGCTATCGGAATGACAGGGGAAAAGGCTTGGAATGGCAATCGGGAAAATCTATGAAAGTTTAAATCATTTATTGAAAAAAACAATTTTACATATTGGCGATATCTAAGTAAAATATTCAAAAAATTCTGGAGGAGGGTATGGAGGGTTTTAAAAATTTTCTTGCCACGCGAGGAGGTATTATTTTTGTTGGTTTAGTTATTGGAGTTCTTGCTCCTGTGCTTCAGAATCTTGGAAATCCACCTAATATGGGTATATGTGTTGCCTGTATGGAAAGGGATATTGCTGGCTCATTGGGACTTCACAGAGCAGCAGTTGTTCAGTATATGAGACCTGAAATACTCGGGTTTGTGCTCGGAGCATTTTTGTCTGCATTGGCATTTAAGGAATATAGACCTCGCGGAGGCTCTGCACCATTTATAAGATTCATTTTAGGTGTTTTTGCAATGATAGGTGCGTTAGTGTTTTTGGGCTGTCCATGGAGAACTCTCCTTAGGCTTGCTGGTGGAGACGGAAATGCAATCTTTGGTTTGCTCGGTCTTATTTTTGGTATATGGGTTGGAACAAGATTTTTAAAGGCTGGTTACTCTCTGGGAAGAACTCAAACAACTCCGTCAAAGGCAGCAGGGCTTGCCTTTCCTCTTTTGATGCTCGGATTTCTTATTCTTCTATTTATTGATCCTCAACCAGAAGGAGAAGGAAGGGGAATGTTACTTTTTTATAGTTTAAAAGGACCAGGGGCTCAGCATGCACCTTTATTTATATCACTTGTTGTGGGTTTATTAATAGGTGTTCTTGCTCAAAGGAGCAGATTTTGCACTATGGGAGCTTTCAGAGACCTTTTACTTTTCAAACAAGGGCATTTATTTTCAGGTGTGGCAGCATTTTTTATAGCAGCATTGATAACAAATCTAATACTTGGTCAATTTCATCCAGGATTTGAGAAACAACCAATTGCTCATACAATGCAGCTCTGGAATTTTCTGGGTATGACACTTGCGGGTTTAGCATTCACTCTGGCGGGTGGTTGTCCTGGTAGACAGCTTTTTATGTCTGGAGAAGGTGATGCAGATGCTGCTGTTTTTGCATCTGGTATGATTGTCGGTGCAGGAATTGCTCATAACTTTGGTCTTGCGAGCTCACCAGCTGGTATAGGTCCAAATGGGGCAGTGGCAACAATAATAGGGTTAATAGTCTGTGTAATTATTGGACTAACAATGAGAAGGAGGTAAAAATGGCTGAAATTGTTGACGCAAGAGGACTTTCATGTCCTGAGCCTGTGCTTTTAACTCTTGAAACAATAAAAAAACTTGGTAAGGGTGAGATAGAGATTCTTATTGATACCGATACTTCAAGAGAAAATGTATCCCGTGCAGCTCAATCAATGGGCTGGCAAATCGTTGAAGTTCAACAGGAAGAGGCATGGTATAAGGTTAAAATAAGCAAAGATTAAAAAGAAACAATTTATAATGACAAATATTCAGGTGGTATTAGATGAAATTTTTTAAAAAATTGTTCAGAAATAATAAAAAAAATTCTTTTAACAGAGGAATTCTCATTTTTGAAAATACCTCTGAGGTAATAAGAGCAGAAAACATTCTTAAAAAGCATGGATATGAGATTAAAGTTGTTGGACCACCTCCACATGTAAGAAAAGGCTGTGACCTTGCAATAGATTTTCCAATCGTTGAGACCGTAGGAATTTTAAAGCTTCTTAAAAATTACGAATTGTCACCGATTGATTATATGCCTTTAAACGATGGTAATTTAAAGCCTGTTGACCTTTTTCATATAAAAGATTTTGGAAGATTTATAATGGTCAGGGCAGCTAATATGAAAATAACTGTTCATAAAGGCAGCTTGACAATTGTCAATGTTTCAGGTGGTGGTTGCCCGGATGTTCCTTATTTAGCTGCCATGTTAGTTGGTAAAAATATTTATGAAGTTCCAGAGCCCAATGAAATTGGGCATACTTTATGTGGATATGCTCTTCAGTTAGCCTATGATAAAATAAAAGAATTATGCTTGCAATCATAGGAACTGTGCCAGAGGAAGATTTTCCCATTACTTTCGGAAAAGCCAAGTTAGAAAACGATTTTTTATTTATTGATAGCAAAAGAGTCCTAGTCCAAAGAGGAACACCAGCTCTTGTTGCTTCTGCATGTAAAATCTTTGAAGTTTTAAAAAAAGATTATCCCTATGTATATCTCGCAGGAGACATCGGAAAAGGAACAGGCAGTAAGAAGCTTTATGAATATTTTATCAAGGATATAAGACAAAGAGAATTTCAAACACTTACCTTTCACTATCTTATGCCTGATGCTGACTGGTGTAATAAAATTTTGCTTGTTATTGAGGAATTGCATAAACATCCTTTTTTAATTGCTGATGCAGGTTTTATGTATGCAGCAAAGATGAGCGGAAACGCTAAATATTTTAACCTTTTTACGCCAGACACTGGAGAGCTTGCTTTTCTGGCTGATGAAGAAGCACCTCATCCTTTTTATACAAGAGGTTTTCTTCTCCAAGATGAAAGCAGAGTTGAAGAACTTATTAGGCGAGCTTATGAGTATGAAAATGCGCCAGAATATCTTCTTGTTAAAGGGAAAACAGATTACATCGTAAAAAAAGGGGAAGTTGTAGATATGGTATCAGAGCCTGTTATAGAAGCACTTGAGCCTATTGGAGGCACAGGAGACAGCATAACAGGTATTGTATCTGCTTTAATTGATTCTGGCTACGAGATACAGACAGCATGCGTATTTGCTTCAAAAATTAACAGAATTGCTGGTAAACTTGCCAATCCAGACCCTTCAACTCAGATCTCAGACATTATAAAATTAATTCCCAAAGCAGCACTTAATATAATTTAAACAATGTTTTCTAAATTATTTTATATATGACCTTACTCTTTCAATTGCTTCTGCTGCCTGAGAATCGCCAAGCTGATATAGTTTTTCGTATAGTTTTAATGCTTCTTTGTATTCTTTTTTCTTTTCTTTTAAAAGGGCAAGATTATAAAGTGCAATTTTATTTTCAGGAGAGACAGAAAGAACTTTTCTAAAACATTCTTCTGCCTTTAACAGATTTCCCATTTTAGCATGAATTACTCCATAATTAAGGAGCACTGCTAAGCTATCAGGGGCTTGCTGTAAAGCTATCTCAGCATAATGAGACGCTTCTGTGAGATTACCAATTAAAAGATAAAGCGTTGCAATTTTGTTTAAAATTTTAGGTTCTTGTTTGCCTGTGACTTTAAGATATTCTTTATACTCAGAGATTGCTTCACTATAATTCCCTTTTGTTTCCAAATCTTGAGCTCTGTAAAGATAATCTGCTGCCCGGACTGTTTCTGTATTAAACTGTTCCAATGGAATTTCAGCAGGTTTATTTGCTTTTTTTTCTGAAGCGGTTTGTTTTAATGGTTTTTCTTGAGTTGAAGTTTCATGTTTTTCTATAGGGTTTTTTACATTTTGGGTAGTGGATTCGGTAAGCTTTGTTTTAGTAGTTTGCTCAGGAATCTCTGGTTCTCCAGATTTTACCTGTGTTGAGGTTTGTTGCATCTCAGCTTGAACAGGTTCTGTTTGCTGAGTTTTTTCAATCTGTGCCATTGAATTTTGCTGGACAGGTTTATTAGATTTTTTAAATTCTGGTATTAGGTAATAGTTATAAACAAAAACAGCAACAAAGCCTATAGCAACAATCAATGCTGAAGCCCCCATTAAAAGGAGGGTTTTTTTTGAACTCTTTTCTGTTCTTATGGTTGCTATAAGACCTGGCGGTATATCCTTTTTAGTTTTGGATAACATTTATCTCCTCTATCCTCCTAATTTTATTAGAGACTGTTCAAAAACTTGCAATTTACTGAAACTCAATAAATTACAAGTTCTATAATTTTTCAATTACCTCCGTCTGTCGTCCTTCTTCTTGTCATTCCGAGGAGAATAAGCGACGAGGAATCTCCTTGCCTCCTAAGGAGGAGACCCCTCGCTTACGCTCGGGGTGACAGAATAAGACTGTCATTCCAAGCCGAGCGAAACGAGCCCTGAACTGTAGGCGAAGGATCTGCGAAGAATCTGACCCTTTCGTGTCAAATTCCTCAGGGCATCGGACACCTCAGATGACCCTTAATAATTAAATAGCCTTCTATTAATTAGCAGTGCAACTACTACCTGAACATGATACATTAACAATACAATTTCCGTTAGAGTCAAGACTCTGTATTGTGCCTTGTAATAAAATAGTATCCCAGCACCAGGAATTTCTGTATATCGTTAATATACTTCCTCCGCTTAGACCTCCCAAATAACTACTTCCCCCATTTTCTAAATTTATACATGTTCCTGAATCAATTCTAAAAGATTTTTCATTTCCTTGATTGGAAATACTGAGAGAATATGAGGCACAGCCACCACCTCCGCCACCACCGCCGCCTCCTCCACTGCCACCCCCACAATCTGAGTCATTTACAGTTATAGAAAAAGCTTTATAAGTAGGTTGTCCGCAGTTATCATCCAGTTTAACAACAAAATTTGATATATAAGAGGAGTCACAACCTGTAGAAGGATTGCTAATTGAACCAGAAATTATTCCATTTGTTGAAAGATTTAATCCACTTGGTAGACTTCCACTATATAAACTCCATATATAGTTACTTCGCCCTCCTGAACCTGAAAGTGAAACATTATAGGTAGTCCCCATATATCCTGTTGGTAAATTTTCTGTTATTATCTTTAAAGGCTTTGGTTTAACAGGTATTGTGCCTGTATAGGTTTGAGATTGTGAACCAGCTGAATCATTTACTGTGGCATTTATGGTTAGAGAAGAAGAACAATCTGTAAGTTCTCCTGTATTTGGAGGTTGATTATTAACATTTATAGTTCCTGAGATTAATCCTGATTGTGAAATGGTTAATCCGTTACCAACTGAACCTGTCCATGTATATGGGGGTTTTCCTCCAATTGCCTGCAATGAATAGGAATAAAAGGAATCTTCCTGTCCTTCAGGTAATACAGTAGGTGAGACAATTGTTAGAGGCTGTGGGCATCCTCTTAATGCTCTTATTTCATCAAGGGAAACATAAGCTACAATATCATCATAATTATATTGAGGATTAGTTAAGGTATAACTACATGGAGGATTATACGGCATACCCTGTTCTCTCACATAAAAAGGAGAAGAAGTTCCTGTGCAACTACCATTTCCATCTTCGCCTGTGCTATAGATTATAAAAGCAATATTAGATTTTGTGAGATATACTGAACAATTTGTGTTTGTGCATTCATTTATTTGAATAGAAGTTGTATTTTTACCACATATATCACCAGAAACTATTTCAGAAGCTTTAAAATACTGAATATCCCTTGCCCATGCATCAAGTTTTCTTGCTCCTGCTTCTTCAAGAGTTGAAGGCAGATAACCGTTCTTCACAACATAACCTAACACTGCTTCTTTTGCCTGTTTTACAGCCTCTCTTGTTTCTGTTACTTTTGCTCTTTTTGTAAGTGGACCTATAAGGCTTGCCCCAAGCCCGATAAGTAAACCAATTACTATGAGAACAATAGCAAGTTCAATAAGAGTAAATCCCTGATTTTTTATACGAGGTAACATAAATTTTTATATAATAAAAAAGTCCTTTTTTTCAAGCATTTTCAAATTTTTATAAGACATCATTTTGTGGTAATTACGACCCTTTCTTTGTCTTCCAATGCTTTTTTGTCATTCCAAACGGAGCTTCTTTTTTTCATTCCGATGAGCGCTCTTATTCTGTCATCCCGAGCCGAAGGCGAGGAATCTCTTCCGATTAAAAGGAGGAGACCCTTCGCTTAAGCTCAGGGTGACAGTATGGGCATTCAGGGTGACAGAGAGTTGTCATTCTGAACGGAGCGAAGCGGAGTGAGGAATCTCATCTTTTTTCTCCAAAGGAATAGAGAAATTCCTCCCACCAATTGAGGGTGTTCGGAATGAAAGAGAGAGGAGGAGACCTTTCAGTTCAGATTCTTCCAGGCATCAGTCTAATCAGAATGAGAGTTATTAAGTGAACAACCTCATAAAGATTTAGCATGTAAAAAATTGTTATAATATGCCTATGCTTCAATCTATAAAGTGGGAAAATAATACTGTTTATATACTTGACCAGAGATTGCTGCCAGATAAAGTTGAATATTTGAAATGTACTCACTATGAACAGATAGCAGGAGCAATTGAAAATCTATCAATAAGAGGCGCACCTGCAATAGGAATTGCGGCAGCATGGGCAGTGGCAGTTGCTTCAATGAGTTTAAATGCATCATCTTCTGAGGAGCTTTTTTCAGATTTAAATCCTGTTTTCCAGAGACTTATCAATACAAGACCTACGGCTATAAATATAAAATGGGCTATTGATAGAATGCAAAATTTAATTAAAAATAATCTTTCTCTCCCTGTTTCAGAACTTAAAGATATGATACTGAATGAAGCAATAAGAATCCACAATGAAGATATACAGGTAAATAAACGAATAGGTGAATATGCTTTAGCATTTTTTAAAGAAGGATGCACTGTTATAACTTATTGTAATGCTGGAGCATTAGCAACAGGAGGTTATGGAACAGCCACTGCACCAATGTATCTTGCAAAAGAAAAAGGAATAAAGTTCAAAGTCATTGCCTGCGAAACAAGACCTGTTTTACAGGGTGCTCGTATTACAGCTTTTGAACTTATGAAAGCAGGTATAGATGTTACACTTATATGTGACAATACTGCTGGAGCACTGCTTAGAAAGGGAATGATTGATTTTGCAATTGTTGGGACAGACAGAACTGTAAGAAATGGAGATGTAGCAAATAAGATTGGAACATATTCTCTTTCTGTTCTTTGCAAAGAAAACAATGTTCCTTTTTATGTTGCAGCACCTACTTCAAGCATTGATTTAAGCATTCCTTCAGGAGATATGATTCCTATTGAAGAAAGAAGCTTTGAAGAAGTTACCACAATCAAAGGCGTTAAAATTGCTCCTGAAGGAATTAAAGTGATAAACTTTGCCTTTGATGTAACACCCGCAAAGTATGTAACAGCAATAATTACAGAAAAAGGTATTTTTAAACCTTCAGAGATAAAGCACTTGAGGCTCAGACAGTGAATTTTCAGGATATATTCAAAACATATGAAGCTGAATTAAGAGAGGTAGAAAAAGAACTTATAAATATATTCAAATCAGATGCAACACTTATACCAACAATCGGAGCATATATTATAAATTCAGGTGGGAAAAGGCTTCGCCCCTTATTTTTACTCATCAGTGCAGACCTTGCTGGTTACAGGGAATATAAAAGAGTTATTATGGCTGCGGTAATTGAGGCACTTCATACAGCAAGTCTTTTACATGATGATGTTGTTGATGAAGCAGAACTAAGAAGAGGTCAGGTTTCTGCAAACAGAATATGGGGGAATCAGGTTACAGTTTTGCTTGGTGATTATCTATATGCAAAGGCACTGCATGTTTCTGTTGCACAGGAAAGTCTTCAGATAATGGAGGCTCTTTCTTGGGCAACATCTCAGATGGCTGAAGGAGAGATTCTTCAGTTGATGAAAGCAGGAGATCCGACAATAACTTTTAATGAATACATAAAAATTATAACAGGGAAAACAGCAGGTTTAATTAGAGTTGCTTGCAGGATAGCAGGAATTCTGGCAAAGCTATCAGAAGAAAAAATACAGGCTTTAACAGATTTTGGACATAATATTGGAGTTGCCTTCCAGATGATAGATGATATTCTTGACTATGTTGCAGATGAATCCGAGCTTGGTAAAAAACTCGGCAAAGATTTAATGGAAGGGAAAATCACTCTTCCACTAATTGAACTGATTAAAAAAACTCAGGGAAAAGAAGAAATCATTAATACAATAAAATCTGATGGCTTTTCAGAAGAAAATCTTTTGAAAATTTTAAACTATCTAAGACAATACAATTGTATTGAATCATCCATGGAAATAGTGAAAAACTATGTAGATAAAGCAAAAAAAGCACTTGAAATATTTCCAGACTCAGATGCCAGACAAAGACTTTTTAGAATCGCAGATTATATTCTTCTAAGGAGTAAATAGTGGCACTTGTTTTGGTGACAAATGATGATGGTTTTTTCTCAAAAGGAATTCAATATCTGGCAGAAGCTTTAAAAGAACTCGGTGAAGTTTATATTGTTGCACCAGACAGAGACCGCTCTGCAGTAAGTCATGCTTTAACTATGCATAGACCTTTGCGTGTAGATTTGATAAGAGAAAATTGTTACAGTGTTAATGGCACTCCAACAGATTGCGTTGTTGTAGGAGTTAAAAAGCTTTTACCCCGTGAGCCTGATTTGATTGTATCTGGCATAAATAAGGGTGCAAATCTTGGCGAAGACATTACATATTCTGGAACTGTTTCAGCAGCAATTGAAGGAACAATTCTTGGTGTACCATCTTTTGCAATTTCCCTTGTTGGAGAAAGACCTTTCAGATATGAAACAGCAAGTTATTATGCAATTAAAATTGCTAAATTTATTCTTGAAAAAGGACTCCCCCCAGATACACTTTTAAATGTTAATCTGCCCAATAAACCTTTACAGGAGATCAAAGGAATAAAAATAACAAAACAGGGAAAGAGGTCCTACGAAAACTCAATCCATGAAATTTTCTCCCCTTGGGGAGAGAAACAATACTGGATTGGAGGAGGAGTTGTATCATGGCAAAAAATGGAGGGAACAGATATTCAGGCAATAATGGAAAACTGCGCATCAGTAACTCCCCTTCATATTGATTTGACAAACTATCAGGCATTAGACTATTTAAGAAAACATGGTATTGAAGAATAAATATGATATTGTTATTGTTGGTGCAGGACCCGCAGGTATATTTACAGCCTTAGAGATAGTTCAGAGTTCATCCCTAACAGTTTTAATCATTGAAAAAGGAAAAGACATTGAAAAAAGAGTCTGCCCAATGGAACACCATAAAAGATGTCTCAACTGCTCTGTGTGTGATATTCTAAGTGGCTGGGGAGGAGCGGGTGCTTTCAGCGATGGAAAACTAAATTTATCTCCTCAAATAGGCGGTTTTTTAGATAAATATGTAAATAGAGACAAACTTATTGAGCTTATTGATTATGTTGATAAAATTTATCTTAGATATGGTGCTCCAGATAAAGTTTACGAACCTGACTATAAAATGGTTGAAAAAATAAAAGCTCAGGCTGCAAAAAATGGACTTTTATTTATTCCGTCAAAGATAAGACATATTGGCACAGAAAGATGTGCACAGGTGCTTAAAACATTAAAAGATGACTTGTCAAAAAAAATTGATGTACTTTTTGATGTTTCAGTAGAAAAAATTATTGTAAACAGAGGCAAAGTTTCAGGAGTTGAACTAAATGATAGAAGAAAAATTTATGGAAAATATATTGTTATTGCACCTGGAAGAGCTGGAAGTAGCTGGCTAAGTAAAGAAGCGAAAAGACTTAAATTAACTACAGAACTCAATCCTGTTGATATAGGTGTCAGAGTTGAAGTTCCTGCAATAGTTTGTGAGGAACTTACCAGAGTTTGCTATGAACCAAAGTTTATTTATTATTCAAAAACCTTTGATGATACAGTAAGGACTTTCTGCGTAAATCCTTATGGAGAAGTGGTAAGAGAAAATATAAATGGGATATGGACTGTAAATGGGCACAGTTATTACGATCACAAAACAAATAACACAAATTTTGCGATTCTTTCAAGCACATACTTTACAGAACCATTCCGTGAACCAATTCTTTATGGACAGAGCATTGCAAAACTTGCGAATTATCTCGGTCAGGGAGTTTTAATACAGAGACTCGGAGACCTTAAAAAAGGCAGAAGGTCAACTGAAGAAAGAATTATAAGAAATCCTATTCAGCCAACCCTTAAGGATGCAACTCCAGGAGATTTAAGCTTTGTTTTACCTTATCGTTATCTTGTTAACATTGTTGAAATGCTTGAAACTCTTGACAGTGTAATGCCTGGGATTAATTCTAATCATACCCTTTTGTATGGAGTTGAGGTTAAGCTTTACAGTATGAGACTTAAGCTTACCAAAAATCTGGAGACAGAAATAGAAAACCTTTTTGCAGCAGGAGATGGAGCAGGAGTAAGTAGGGGCTTGATTCAAGCTTCTGTATCTGGTATTCTTGTAGCAAGAGAGATATTAAAACGGGAGTTAAGATGATAGATAAATATAAAAAACTAAGAGAATGGATGGTTGATACTCAGATTGTTGAAAGAGGTATAAGGGATGAAAGAGTGATTAAAGTGATGAAGAAAATCCCGAGACATCTTTTTGTCCCCGAAAACATTATGGATGATGCTTATGATGATAGAGCTCTTCCAATTGGCTATGGACAGACAATTTCTCAACCCTATATTGTTGCTCTGATGACAGAACTTCTTGAACTTAAAGGCGATGAAAAGGTTCTTGAAATAGGGACAGGCTCAGGATATCAGGCTGCAATTCTTGCCGAACTTGCAAAAGAAGTTCACACAATAGAGAGGGTAGAGCAACTTGCAAAGGAAGCAGAGAAAAAATTTGAAAAACTTAGTATTAAAAACATAAAAGTTTATGTCAGAGATGGTACAGAAGGGATACCAGAGGAAGCTCCCTTTGATAGAATAATAATAACAGCAGCAACTCCTGATATACCCGAACCATTGATTGAGCAGCTTAAAGAAGGCGGGATCATTGTTGCTCCTGTTGGAGAAAGATACTCTCAGTATATGCTCAAAGCAATTAAGAAAGGTAAAGAACTTGAAAGACATTACCTTATTCCTGTAGCCTTTGTTCCATTAATTGGTAAATATGGATGGAAAGAGGAGTGACTACTCAATACCGAATTCTTTAATTTTATAGTAAAGAGTTCTCAGAGAAATTCCCAGAAGTTGAGAAGCCTGTTTCTTGTTTCCTCCTGTTTTTTTCAATGCCTCTATTATTGCCTTTTTTTCTATGCTTTTTAGGTTTTCATTTTCAGTAAAATTTTCTTCAATTTTTACTTCTATCTCCTCTGAGTTAGACATAATGATGCTTCTTTCTAAGATATTTTCAAGCTCTCTAATATTCCCTGGAAATTGATAATTTATTATTGTTTCTATGGAGTCTTTGCTAAGTTTTTTAACTGGCTTTCCAAGTTTAGCAGAAATTCTCTCTATCAAGTATTCTGCAATTCTAACTATATGATGCCTTCTTTCACGTAATGGAGGAATAGTGATTGGGAAAACATTGAGTCTGAAGTATAAATCCTCTCTGAATTTACCCTCTCTGACCATCTGTTTTAAATCTTTATTGGTAGCAGTTATAAATCTTGCATTTGTTTTAATAACTTCAAGTCCGCCAAGACGCTCAAAGCTTTTGTCCTGTAAAACTTTTAAAAATTTTGTCTGAACATTGGCAGTAAGCTCTCCAATTTCATCAAGAAAAAGGGTTCCATTATGAGCAAGCTCTATTTTACCTGGTTTCTGTTTTATCGCTCCTGAAAAGGCACCTTTTTCATATCCAAAAAGTTCGCTTTCTATTAAGCTTTCTGGAATTGAAGCACAGTTTATCTCAACAAAAGCACCTTTTTTAGCACTCATAATATGAATTGCCTTAGCAATTGCTGATTTTCCTGTGCCTGTTTCTCCATAAAGTATTAAGGTTGTATCAGTTTTTGCGACTTCCTTGATTGCTTTGTAAACATCTTCAATCCCTGCAAATAGGATTTCATATGGAGGTAGGTCAGGATGTTCAGTATAGTATGGCGTAGCTTTTTTAGTTAAAAATTTTTTCACACGTTCTAACAAATCTTCTGGTGAAGGAAGAGGTTTTGTAATGTAATCTATAGCCCCTTTCTTAATTGCTTCAACTGCGGATGGAATACTTCCAAAAGCTGTAATTACTATAAACTCAGTGTGAGGAAGAATTTCCTTTGCTTTTTCAATAAACTTTATCCCATCCATTTTAGGCATTTTCAAATCTGTGATTATAAGAATGGGGGAAAAATTTAGTATGTTTTTTAAAGCAGTTTCAGGGTCATGAAATACTGCTACATCGTAACCTTCTTCTTCAAGAATAGTCCTTAAGAAAGAAGCAAAAGAAGTATCATCTTCAACTATGGCTACTCGGAGATGATTAAGCATGTTTTTGTTCCCTGCCCCTTTTTGCTTTTTATCTGTAAATCAATCTTTAAAACTTCGCAAAGTCTCTCTACTATTGCAAGACCAAGCCCTGTTCCCTTTGGTTTTGTTGTAAAGAATGGCTCTAATGCCCTCTTCAATGTTTGTTCATCCATCCCGATTCCGCTGTCTTCAATCTCAATTTTTATTTTACCATTGGTTTTATATGCCCTGATAGTAATTATTTTGTCCTTTGTATCTGTCAATGCATCAACGGAATTTTGAATAATATTGCTAAGAATCTGTTTCATTTTATCAATGTCTGTTTTAAAATAAATGTTGTCTGTCTGCTGTATAAATTTTATTTCTTCATGCTGATTTATAAAGGGCAAGATAACTTCATGAATAATCTCCTTGAGATTAACTTCTTTTAGATTGACATTTTCTGGGTTAGCATATATTGAAAGTTCATTTGTCAACCTCTCAAGTCGCATACTTTCTTTAATGATGATATCTAAGTATTCCTTTAAGGAAATATCTGGAATTTTTTTAAAAAGATACTGAGCAAAACCTTTTATGCTTCCAAGAGGATTTCTTATCTCATGAGCTAAAACTTTTGAAAGAAGTGAAAGATTTTCAAGTTCTCTCATTTTAATTTGCATTTTTTCAATCTTCTTAAATATGAATATTGTGGTTATGCCTGCAAAAATTACAATAAATGCGGACAAGAATATAAAAATAAGATGTATTTTTGAGGCTCTCAAAAGGGTTTCTGCTGGATAAAGATGAAGGGCAACTCTTAATATGTATTGATTCTTATTTATATTGATTTTTGTATCAGATAAAAAAACTTCTTCTCCTGTCCCAAGTATAACTTTGTGATAGTATGGACTTTCTTTATTGAATAAATCCTCTATTCCATTAATCTTGCTTCCAATAAGATTGGGATTTGAATGAAGAACAATTTTCCCTTTTTTATCATAAAGGGAAAGAAAAGCTACACCCTGCCATCTTTCGTCAAGAAGTATTTGAGACATTATTAGGCTTCCTTCAATCTGTAATTTTTCCATACTTAAATTCTGTATTAAGCTATTTAGAGTTATAGTTATCCCCAATGCCTGCATCTTAAGTGCTTCTTCTGTGGCTTTATGTGCATTTTTATATAGAAGATATCCGCTTATAATAAGGCTTGCGGAGGAAAGCAGAACAATAATTAAAATCAATGCTTTTACAGTAAAACGCCTGATCTTGATAGTTCCACCTCTTTATAAATCTCTTGAGGATTTTCAATATATTTGGGAGAAATATGAAGTATTACAAGCTCTTCAACCTTTGCTTCTCTGGCAATTGTTCCTGCAACTGCTGCTGTTAGATGATTTCTTTCAAGTGCTCTGTCTTTGTCTTTATTAAGGAAATATGCTTCACAGAAAAGGATATCAGAGCCTTTTACAAATTCAACTATTTTTTCAATATTTTCTTCTGTGGGAGAGACATCCATGACATAGGAAATTTTCTCACCCTTTGTAATTTTTAAAAGAGAAAAAAGTTCTTCAATTTTAAACTTTCCCTTTGGAGTTTCTACTATGATATTTGAAGATTTATTTTTGGGTTCAAGCATTTTTATTGGTTCATATTCATAATTCTGTTTTATTAATTTTTTTAACTCTCCAAGCCATGGTCCTATCTGAAATCCTGAATTTTGAAGTTCTACTTTGTTGATATTTATATGAAAATCTTCTTCTATGGAATAGGCAATAACAGGTATGCCATGAGAAAGCTCAATTGCTTTAACTTTAAACAAAGGCTCTTGAACTATTATATTATCTTTTATTGACAAATCTTTTAGTTTTTCAATTTTAAAACTATTTGAAGCTACAAATTTTGCTCTTTTAAGCCTATTTTCTGTAATAGCATAGGCTTCAATCTGAAGGGGATAATCAGCAACAAGATTCCATGTATATCCTTTAAGCTTTCCATGAACGCATTCAATGAGGTTTTTAGGTCCAAAAACTCTAAGAGGTTCCTGTCTTCTTAAAACAGCTCGTATAACTTGGTCAAATCCTATGAAGTGGTCAATATGAGTATGGGTAACGAAGATATCACTTACTTTAAGAATTTCATTAAATGGAATTTTTCTTATATCTCCTACATCAAACAGGAAGGCTCTTCTTTCTCTAAGAAGTCGCAAAAAAACACAAGGGTCTCCAAAGGCATTGTTTATAACTCTATAATGAAAAAGTCTTGCCACAATGGTATAATTATACAAAATTAACTATAGATTTTATTAATTTGGAGGACAACATGTCAGAACTGAGAAGAGATCCTATATCTGGAAGATGGGTTATTATTGCAGTTGAAAGAGGTAAAAGACCTTCTGATTTTGCATCCGTAAGTCAAAAAAGAAAAATTAAAGGATTCTGTCCTTTTTGTCCAGGTAATGAATATACAGCACCACAGGAAATAATTGCTTTCAGACCACCAAATACAGCTCCAAATACACCTGGCTGGACATTAAGGGTGGTTCCGAATAAATTTCCTGCATTGCAGATTCATGGAGAACTTAACAAAAGAGGTGAAGGGATTTATGATAAGATGAACGGTATCGGTGCTCATGAGGTAATTATAGAAACACCTGACCATCTTTTGTCTCTTTCTACAATGTCACTTAAAGCAGTTGAAGATGTTTTATGGGCTTACTATTTTAGAATTACAGACCTTAAAAAAGATGTTCGTTTTAAATATGTTCTTGTTTTTAAAAATGAAGGTGAAGCAGCAGGTGCATCAATTGAACATACTCATAGCCAGTTAATTGCTTTACCAATTATTCCTCATATTGTAAAAGATGAAATGAATTCAGCTAAAAGATATTTTGAATTAAGAGACAGATGTATATTCTGTGACATAATAGCGCAGGAACTTGAGTTTGAAAAAAGAATAATTTATCAAAATGATGCTTATATTGTTTTAGCACCATTTGCACCAAGAGAACCATTTGAAACATGGATATTACCCAAAAGACACGAATCCCGTTTTGAACCAAGAGAAAAAAGCTTTAGCCTTCTTGCAGAAACCCTTCAGACAACTCTTAAAAAGCTGGATGCAGTTCTTGAAACTCCTCCATATAACTATGTAATTCACACTTCTCCCTTTCAGGATGAGATAAATGAATACTATCACTGGCATATTGAGATAATTCCAAAACTTACAAAGACAGCAGGATTTGAATGGGGTTCAGGATTTTTTATAAATCCAACTCCGCCCGAAGAAGCTGCTAAGTTTATGCGGGAGGCTAAAATATGAAATTAGCTCTTGTTTCTGCAGAAGCCTATCCTTTTTCAAAAACAGGAGGACTTGGTGATGTAGTGGGTTCACTCTTTAAAGAGTTTATTAAAGCAGGTATTGATGTTACCCTTTTTCTTCCATTTTATAAAATAACAAGAGATAATTTTTCCAATTCCGTAGTAAATGCTGAAATAGTTTATGGCGCTCCTATCGGTTTGAACACTCTTTTTGGTGCTGTAAGAGTTGCAAAGGTTTCTGTTGACTCTGATGATAATTTAATTATTGAGCCTTCCAAAAAAGGAAACTTATTTTTTATTGAACATAATAATTTTTTTGATAGAAACGAACTTTATGGAACAAACCATGGTGAGTATCTTGATAATGCTGAAAGATTTGTATTTTTTTCAAGAGCAGTTCTTGAAATATGCAAAATTATGAATTTAAATTTTGATGTTATTCATTGCCATGACTGGCATACAGCTTTAATTCCTCTTTATTTAAAAACGCTTTACAGAGAATGTTCATGCTTTGAAAAAACAAAAACCGTCCTTACAGTTCATAATCTTGGATATCAGGGGATATTCCCTCGCGAGAAACTTGAACTGACAGGTTTTGGACAGGAGATGTTTCATATAGACGGACTTGAATTTTATGGGATGGTAAATTTTCTTAAAGGGGGTCTTTTCAATGCAGACATTATTACTACTGTAAGTCCTACCTATGCAAAGGAAATATTAACTCCAGATTATGGAGCAGGACTTGATGGAGTCTTGCGGAAAAGAAAAGAAAATCTTGTAGGTATAATAAATGGCATTGATTATAAAATATGGAATCCTGAAGAAGATCCGTTTATTGCTAAAAAGTATGGTTTACAAAACATCAATGATAAACAGAAAAATAAAGAAGATTTGATAGCCCTTGCAGGGATAAACTCTTCTTTACAAGATCCCATCATTGCATTTATAGGGCGAATGGTTTATCAAAAGGGCATAGATATAGTTGTTGATGCAATGCCGAATTTAATTAAAAATGGAATAAGTTTTATATTTGAAGGAACTGGAGAGAGTTATTATGAGCACAAAATTAGAGAACTTCAAAACAGTTATCCTTCAAAGGTATTTGCATTTATTGGATTTGATGAAGCTTTAGCTCATAAAATATATGCAGGTGCAGATAGCTTACTTGTTCCATCAAGATATGAGCCATGTGGTTTGAGCCAACTTATTGCCATGCGATATGGAACTATTCCTATATGCAGAAAAACAGGTGGTCTTTCAGACACAGTTGAAGACAAGGTAACAGGTTTTCTTTTTAGTGAATACAGTAGTAGTGCTTTAACTCATGCAATTTCTCGTTTTATTGAAATATATAACAATAAACAGAAATTTTTGGAGATGATTCGTGAAGCTATGAAAAGAGATTTTTCCTGGAGTAATTCCAGCAAAAAATATATTGAACTATACAGAGGACTGATAGGTGAAAGAGAAAGAAAGACAGGCACTATTTGAATTATTAAAACTCCTTGAGATATATGAAGATATTGATATTCTGCTTGAAAGACTTATCTATTATGTTTGTGAATTAATGAATGCTCAGGGAGGGATTATAAGACTTATCAAAAACGGATATTTACATATTACTGCCACCTATAACATTAGCTCAGACAAAACTATCCTGAAATCTGATGAAGGAATATGTGGCGAAGTTTTAAAAGAAGGTAAAGTAAAAACATTTAATAAAGCTCAACTTGAAGGAAAACAACTTGACATTCCTGCTTATTCAGCAATATGTATTCCATTAAAGATAAAAGAAGAAAATATTGGAACAATTGCTGTTTACAATAAAATGCAAAAATATTTTTCTGATGACACAGTTACAAAGAATTTAACTGTTTCTGAAAAAAATTTTGGTGAATTTGATGAAGAAGACGTAGCAATTGGAGAACTTTTTTCAGCAATTGCCTCTCTAATCATTCTTAAATCTTTAAAATTTAATGAGTTAAGAGAAAGAGAAATTCACACTATGAAAGTAATGGCTCAAATTGAGGAACTCAAAAGTTATCTTGAGAGCCTTATTCAGAGTTCTGCTGATGCTATTATAGCTACTGATATGGATAATATTGTAACAGCGTGGAATAAAGGTGCAGAGAATATTTTTGGTTATACAAATGAAGAAGTTATTGAAAAACCTCTGCCTATTATCCCTGATTTTTTACGAGAAATGGAAAAAATATATTTTGAAAGGATTAAGAATGATGAAATCTTAAAAGACATAGAAACAATAATGGTAACCAAAGAGGGCAAACTCGTAGAGGTAAGCCTTACTATGTCGCCTATAAAAAGCTCAAATGGAGAAATAATAGGTGTCAGCCGAATAATAAGAGATATTACAGAAAAGAAAAGACTTGAAAGAGACTTAATAAGAAGAAATGAAGAACTTACAAAAATTCTTTTTATAAGCTCTGCTGTAAGAAGCACCTTAGACCTCAATAAACTTTTAAGAATGATACTTACAGTAATTACAATGGGTGAAGGACTCGGCTTTAACAGGGCAGTTCTTTTTCTTGTAGATGAGGAAAATAATGTTTTAAAAGGAGTTATGGCTGTAGGTCCTTCAAGTTACGAAGAAGCATGGCAGATATGGTCAAGTATGGCAAGGGAAAAGAAAACTCTCTTTGAAGTTCTTGATGAATTGAATAAAAGAGAGTTTGAACAAGATAGTTTCCTTGAAAGACTTTGCAGGAATATTTCAATTCCTTTGAGTGACAACACGCCAATTGTGAGAGCTGTAAAAGAAGGGAAAATTTTTAATATCAAAGATGTTCACAAAGAAGAAGCAGACCCAGTGATAATTCAGCAACTTGGAAGTTTTGCTTATGCTGTAATCCCGCTTTTTTCAAAGGACAAAGCAATAGGAGCGGTCTGGGTTGACAATTTGTATACAAGAAAACCGATTACTGAACAGGATATCCATTTTTTAAAGGGATTTGCTGACCAAGTAGCAGGTGCAATAGAGAATGCTTGGATATTTGACAAAATAGAAAAGGCAGAAAAAGAGCTTGAAATGCTTTTCAATTCAATAACAGACCTAATTTATTACACTGACGAAAATTATACAATCAAAAAAGTAAATCACTCATTCCTGAATGCAATTGGACTAAAGGAAAATGAAGTAGTTGGCAAGAAATGTTTTAAACTCATTCACAGAACTAATTCCCCATTACAGGAGTGTCCACATAGAAAAGCCATTGAAACAGGCAGACCTCAGGTTGGAGAACTTGAAGAAAATTATCTTGAAGGGGTTTATCTCATATCAAGCTCTCCAATATTTGATAAAAACAATAATGTTATAGGAACCATCAATGTAGCAAAAAATATAACAGAACTCAGAAACTTAAAAGAAAAAATCATATCAATGGAGAAAATGGCAGCTCTTGGAGAAATGGCAGCAAAGGTTGCTCATGAGATAAGAAATCCTTTGCTTGCAATTGGTGGTTTTGCAAAAAGACTTGATAAAGACTTGAAAGAGGAAAAGTCTAAGGAGTATATAAAAGTCATAATTGAGGAAGTAAAAAGACTTGAAAGAATTTTAAATGAAATTTTAAGCTTTGTAAAACCTTATCCAATCGGCAAGGAATCATTTAAAATTAAGGGGCTTGTGGATAACGTGATTAATTTTGTTGAGTCCACCTTAAAAGAGAATAATAACGAATTTAAAGTCATAGTTAAAGAGGACTTTTCAGTCCCTGGTAATTATGATAAATTGAAAGAAGTGCTTTTGAACTTGATTTCTAATGCAAATGAAGCAACAAAAGATGGATTAATAACACTAAAAATAGAAAAAGCAGATAAACTACCAGTAGAAATACCTGATATCCAAAAAGAGTATCTTTTAATTGAAGTTGAAGATACAGGATGCGGAATACAGAAAGAAAATCTGAAAAGAATTTTTGACCCATTTTTTACAACAAAAATTAGTGGAACAGGATTAGGGCTTGCTATCTCAAAAAGAATTGTTGAGGAGCATGGTGGTATAATCAAAGTAGAAAGCGAAATTAATAAAGGAACAATATTCAGAGTTTATTTGCCATTACATAAAGAAGGAGGAGAGAATGAAGATTTTGGTGGTTGATGATGAAAAAAACATATTGATGCTTTATAAAGCTGAGCTTGAAGATGAAGGATATGAAGTTATTACAGCAAACTCGGGCAAAGAAGCTATTGAACTTTTTGAAACTCAGAATCCAGATATAGTAACACTTGATATAATGATGCCAGACATTGATGGAATTCAAGTTTTAAGGCAGTTAAAGCAGAAAAATCCTAATATTCCTGTAATAATGCTCACTGCTTATGATTACAGAGATGACTTTTCCATATGGGCATCAGATGCCTATGTTGTTAAATCATCTGATTTGACTCCTTTGAAGGAGACGATTAAAGAAATTGCAGAAAAATTTGGAATAAAATGAAACATCTTGTATTATCTCTGATTTTTATTTTAATATTTCCATTTATGGGATTCTCAGAGATTAAGGAAGAAGTCTTAGACAATGGTCTGAAGGTGATATATATTGAAGACCATTCATCGCCTGTTGCAACTTTTCAGGTATGGTATAAAGTTGGAGCTATAGATGAGCCAGAAGGCAAATCAGGGATAAGTCATCTTCTTGAACATTTAATGTTCAGGGGAAGTAAAAATTACCCAGGCAATGTTTTCTCAAAAATAGTTCAATCACAGGGTGGAATTGATAATGCCTTTACAACAAAGGATTATACTGTTTATTTTCAAAAACTTTCTCCTTCAAAGCTTCAAACATCAATTGACCTTGAATCTGACAGAATGGCAAATTTGCTATTTAATCTTGAAGATTTTGAACTTGAAAAAAAGATTGTTCTTGAAGAACGCAGACAGCGATATGAAGATGATCCTGAAAGCCTTATAATTGAAGAAGTTCTTGGAATAGCCTTCAAACAACATCCATATCGCAAGCCTGTGATTGGCTGGAGCGAGGACATTCAAACTATTACTCTTAATGACATAAAAAATTATTATCATAAGTATTACTGTCCTCATAATGCATTTATTATTGTTGCAGGAGATATAAAAGTAACCGAAGTCAGAGAAAAAATAAAAGAAAAATTTGAAAATATTTCTTCTTGTGATGTTCCTTCCAGAAAGATTCTTTATGAACCAAAGCAATACGGAGAAAAGAGAGTTATCCTGAAAAGACAAACTCATCTGCCAATGCTTGTAATGGCTTATAAGGTTCCTGCTTATCCTAATAGAGATAGTCTTTATCTTGAGGTTTTGAGCACAATACTTGGAGAAGGTAAAAGCTCAAGACTTTACAGAAAGCTTGTAAATGAAACTGCTTTAGCAGTTGATGTCTCAACAGGTAATTCAGCATTAAGCAGGGATGGATTTTTATTTTTTATTGTTGTATCAGTAAAAGACGTGGGTAAAATTAATGAAGTGGAAAAAATTGTAAAAGAAGAGATTGAAAAAATAAAAAACGAAGCTCCTTCTGACATAGAAATTGAAAAAGCAAGAAATCAGGTAGAGGCTTCTTTCCTTTTTAGTCAGGATTCTGTTTTTGGACATGCTCTTTATATAGGCAAATTTGAGATTCTTGGAAGTTGGAAAATGATTGACAGATACAGAGAAGATATAATGAAAGTGACAGCAGATGATGTTCAGAAAGTAGCTAAAAAATACTTTAATTTTGATAATTTAACAGTAGGAGAACTTCTACCAAAATGAACAGAGTGAATATTTTCTTTGCAGTTTTTTGTTTCATTGTTTTATTTTTTAATTCTATTGCAGGAGCTGAGAGGATGGATTTTAAAACATTTAAATTACAAAACGGAGCAAAAATTAAATATCTTTATCGTGATAATATTCCCATTGTCTATGTGTCTGTTTTAATTCCTGCTTCTCCTCTTGATGAAGCAAAACCTTCAATTGCTTATCTTACAGCTCGTTTGCTTACTCATGGAACAAAAACACGCACTGCAACGCAGATTGAAGATGAGATTGATTTTTTAGCAATATCAATTGATAAAAAAGTTACTCATGACTATACAATACTAACTCTGAGCACTACCAAGAGGCACTTAAAAGAAGCGTTAAATCTATTTTTTGATATTCTTATAAATCCTGTGTTCCCTGAGGAAGAAATAAAAAAAGAGGTTTCCAGAGTTGAAAAATCATTAAAACAGATGGAACAAGACCCTTCGTTCATAGCTCATAAAACTTTTCTTAAGGAACTTTTTGGGCAGCATCCTTATGGAAGAGCAGTTGAAGGCGAACCTGAGGGACTCAAAAATATAACAAGGCAGGATATATTGAATTTCTATAACAAATACTACAGTCCTAACAATATGATTTTTTCAGTTGTTGGATATATAGATGAAAATGAATTGAAAAATTTAATTGAAAATCCTATTACAATGTGGCATGGTAATACGATAACACGAAATATAAATCCTCCTTTATTTGTTAAAAGGAATGAGCCTTTAAAAATTTTTATAAAAAGAGATGATTTAACTCAATCAACCATAGTTCTTGGATTTGAAGGAATTTCAAGAAAGGATACTGATTTTTATGCCTTAAGTATAATGAACTACATTCTTGGCGGAGGAGGGCTTACATCAAGACTTGCAAAACAGGTTAGAGAGGAACGAGGGCTTGCTTATTCAATTTACAGTACATTTTATCCATATCTTTTCCCTGGAGCTTTTTATATAGAAGTAAAAACAAAAAATGAGAATACTCAGAATGTCATAAAATTGATTATGGAAGAACTAAAAAAAATGAAAGAAAAGGCAGTAACTTCTGAGGAAATGAAAGAGGCAAAAGCATTTCTTTCAGGAAGTTTTCCATTGAGAATTGATACGATGAAAAAAATAAGTGAATTTCTACCAGTTATAGATTTTTACGGACTTGGAGATGACTATATAAATAAATATTCGGAATATATTGAAAAAGTAACAATGGAAGATATTAAAAAGGTTGCCCGAAGAATTCTCAATACTGACTCATATATTGTTGTAGTTGTAGGAAAAGATTGAAATTTTACATTTTTATAAATTCAAACTATTGCCTGAGAATACATTAACTTCAAGAGGAACTGAAAGGGAAAAATCTTTCATTTCATTTTGAACAATTTCACTTACTTTTTCAATAACTTTTTGTTCAACTTCAAGCACAATTTCATCATGAATCTGAAGTATGATTTTTGCATTTAGTTTTTCTTTTTTTAAGCGATTATATATTCTTATCATTGCAATTTTTATAATATCTGCTGCTGTTCCTTGAACTCTTGCATTTACTGCCATTCTTTCTGACTGCATTCTCAGGAATTGATTTGGACTGTTAATTTCTGGAAGGGGACGAATTCTTCCAAAAAGTGTTCTTACATAACCATTTTTTTGGGCAAAACTGATTGTTTCCTCAATGAATTTCCTAACCATTGGATATCTTAAAAAATAAAGTTCAATTAGTTCTTCGGCTTTCTCATATGGAATTTTAATTGACTCAGAAAGTCCGAATGGACTTATTCCATAAGAGATACCAAAGTTTACAGTTTTTGCAATTCTTCTATGTTCATCTGTAACAGCGTTCTCAGGTATTGAAAAAATTTCAGATGCTGTAGCAGTATGAATATCTTTCCCATCCAAAAATGCTTTGATTAAAGCAGGGTCTTCACTCATGTGTGCTAAAAGTCTTAACTCTATTTGAGAATAATCAGCGCTGAGGAACATATATCCATTTTCAGGAATAAAAACTTCTCTTAAAAACTCTGCCCATTCACCTTTTACAGGGATATTCTGTAAGTTTGGCTCACTGCTTACTATTCTTCCTGTTCCTGCTACAGTTTGAGACCATTTTGTATGAATTCTTTTGGTTTCAGGATTTATATAGTCTCTTAGTGGAATCAAATAACCTGTTAAAAGTTTATTAAGAGTCCGATAATTAATTACTTCATGAGGCAGTTCATGTTGAATAGCAAGTTCTTCAAGTACTTCCATTTCTGTTGAACGGGCTTTTTTACCTCTTTTTCTGGTTTTAAGTCCCAGTCTGTCATATAAAACTTCTGCAAGCTGTTTTGGTGAGTTAATGTTGAATTCTGTGCCTGCAATTGTGTAAATTTTTTCTTTAATTTTATCAAGTTCCATAGATATATGTTTGGTAAGAGTTTCAAGTTTTTCAATATTAACCTTTATACCTGTTTCCTCCATATCAAAAAGGACTTCTATGAGAGGCATTTCAATATCAAAATAAAGATTTTCAAGCTCTTTTTCTTTTAGTTCTTTATTTAATTTCTCATAAAGTTTAAACATGTAAAAATTTATATTTTCAGCGTTTTCGTAAAACTTTCCAGTGTATTCAAGGATAAGTTCATCAATATTATATTTGCCTCTATTTGGATTTATAAGATATGCAACTATCATAAGATCAAAGTAAGGAGGTGAAAGTTTAAGTCCCGAATTCTTAAGCTTTTTTAATGCCTCCTTTGCATTGTATATAATTTTTAATATTTCAGAGGATAAAATCTCATTAACTCTTGTATCATTAAAAGCTATCTCGTAAAGAGTTCCATTAACGCCTGCAATTATGCTGTCTTTATTAAATGTTACTGAAAATTTTCCATATTCCTTTATTTTTTCAATTAGTTCAATAGTATTTCTTCTATTTTCTGACGCCAAGTTGAGTTGAAGGACTGAACAAGACGAATGGTTTGGAAAATCTTTTATTATCTGCTTTAGAAGCGTGTTAAATTCAAGCTCTCTGAAAATCTGAACAAGTTTTTCTCTATCCTGTTGTTTTATTTTCAAGTCATCAAGTTTAATCTCAATCGGCGTATCCTTTCTCAATATTACAAGTTCCTTACTAAGCTGAAGAGATTTAATATTTTTCTTTATAATGTCCGATACTTTTAAAGGTTTTATAATATCAAGATTTTTTAATATATTTTCAATAGAGCCGTATCTTTTTATAAGATTTGCAGCTGTTTTCTCTCCGATTCCTTTGACTCCTGGTATGTTATCAATTGCGTCACCAACCAGAGCCATAAAATCATTAAGTTTTTCAGGTGGAACTCCATATTTTTTTATCACATATTCTCTATCAATAATAAGTTCATTAATAGGGTCATAAATCTTTACATTATCAGAAACAAGCTGAAGCATATCCTTGTCAATGCTAATTATTATAAAGTTCAAAGGTGCAAACTGATTAATAACCCCAACTGCGGTAGCTATTATATCATCTGCTTCATATCCTGGAACCTCTATTCTTGTAATACCAAGAGCATCAATAATCTGTTTTATATAATCAATCTGAACTGGCAAGTCCTTGGGTGTCTCGGGTCTTGTTATTTTGTATTCTTCATAGATTTTGTGTCTTTTTGTTGGATGAGGGCTGTCAAAGGCGCATAGTATATATTTGACATTTTTTTCCCTGAGAAGTTTAAGAAGCATCCTTGTAAATCCATAAATAGCATTCGTTGGAATACCCCGAGATGTGCTTAATCCTTTTATGGCATGATAGGCTCTGTAAATAAAACAGCTTCCATCAACTAAATAAATTTCATGCATATTTTTAGAATACCATACGAGATGTCTTTTTTTATGATTTTGATTTATAATTAAAAAATTAATTAAAAATTTGAGGTGGAATGGTGGTAGATATAGAATTTTTAGAAGAGAAAGCAAGACAAATAAGAATTGAAATTGTTAAAATGTTGACGAATGCAGGTTCTGGACATACAGGAGGAAGTCTCTCAGCTACGGATATTGTAACTGCTCTATATTTTTACAAGATGAAGCACAATCCAAAAAATCCTCAATGGAAAGAACGCGATAGATTTGTTCTTTCAAAAGGACATGCTGCACCTGTTCTTTATGCAGCATTGGCTCTTTCTGGTTATTTTGATAAATCCTTGCTTAATAGCTTAAGAAAACTTGGCTCACCTTTACAGGGACATCCCTGTTGTAAGAATTTACCAGGTGTTGAGGTTTCTACAGGTTCACTTGGACAGGGACTATCTGTTGCATGTGGAATGGCTTTAGGGCTAAGACTTAGCGGGATAAACTCAAGAGTTTACTGCCTTTTAGGAGATGGAGAACTTCAAGAAGGACAAGTTTGGGAAGCTGCGATGACAGCTTCTCACTATAAAATAGATAATCTATGTGCAGTAGTAGACCATAATAATCTGCAGATTGATGGACATTGCTCTGATGTAATGAATATTAAGCCAATAGAAGATAAATTTATTGCTTTTGGTTGGAATGTGTTTACAATTGATGGTCACAATATGCAGGAAATTGTTGATGCTCTTGAGGCAGCTGAAAAAACAAAAGGAAAACCAACAATGATTATAGCAAACACTGTTAAAGGTAAAGGGGTTTCAATATTTGAAGGAAAAGTTCAATATCATGGAGTTGCTCCAACACAGGAGGAGCTTGAAATCGCTCTTAAGGAGTTAAAAAATGGGAAAAAATGAATGCACATGTGCATTAAATGAACTGTCTGAATTCTATTCAAAAGAAATGGCAACAAGAGATGTTTATGGTATCACACTTGTTGAAATGGGAAAGAAAAATCCTGATATTGTTGTTCTTGATGCGGACTTAAGCTGTTCCACAAAAACCGCAAAGTTTGCAAAAACTTTTCCAGATAGGTTTTTCAATATGGGAATTTCTGAGCAGGATATGATTGGTGTAGCTGCAGGATTGGCTCTTACAGGTAAAATTCCGTTTGCATCAACATTTGCAATATTTGCTACAGGAAGAGCATGGGAACAGATTAGACAGACTGTTTGCTATTCAAATGCTAATGTAAAAATTGTTGCTACACATGGAGGGATTACAGTAGGAGAGGATGGAGCAACACATCAGGCACTTGAGGATGTTGCACTTATGAGAGTTATACCTGGCATGACTGTTATTGTTCCGGCAGACGCATATGAGACTGCACAGGTCATAGTTTCGGCTACAGAATATTATGGACCTGTTTATATCAGGCTCGGAAGAGCAAAAGTTTCACCGGTAATGCCTGAAGACTATAGGTTTGAGATTGGTAAGGCTCATATTTTCAAACTTGGCAAAGATGTCAATATAATAGCCAATGGATTAATGGTCGCAGAAGCATTAAAAGCTTCAGAGATTTTAAATAAAGAAGGAATTGATGCTGGGGTTGCAAATTTTTCTTCAGTGAAGCCTATTGATTCAGAAGCATTATTGAAAATTGCTAAATCTTCAAAATTGATTGTGACAGCAGAAGAACATTCTATAATTGGCGGACTTGGTTCTGCTGTGGCTGAATTTGTCTGTGAAAATCATCCTGTTCCTATAAAAAGAATTGGGATAAAAGATACATTTGGTTGCTCAGGTTCTTGGAAAGAATTGCTTAAATTTTATGGACTTACATCTGAAAATATCATTCATACAGTCAGAGAATTTTTTAAAAAATGATAACATTTCAGGGAGTTTATAAATATTACAGTGGAATAGCAGTCCTACAAAATGTTTCGTTTAATATAGAAAAAGGGCAACTGGTATTCATAACAGGCCCTTCTGGAGCTGGAAAAACCACACTTCTTAAATTAATTTTTGGAAGTGAATTTCCAGATGAAGGTGAAATAAAAGTTGCAAATTTTGAAGTCTCTAACATAAAACAAAGAGAAATACCACAGTTAAGAAGAGCTGTTACCTTTGTTTTTCAGGATTTTAGATTAAGACAGGATTTAACAGTATTTGATAATGTAGCTCTTCCTTTGAGAGTTATTGGAGAGAAGGAAAAAGATATAAAACAAAAAGTTATGGATGCACTCAAAGATGTTGCTCTCAGGCACAAAGCAGACAGCATTGTTAAAACCCTTTCAGGTGGAGAACAGCAAAAAATTGCGATAGCAAGAGCGATTATAACAAATCCTCAGATTGTCCTTGCGGATGAACCCACTGGAAATCTGGACCCCGAAGCATCACAGGATGTTATTGCTCTTTTTAAAAGAATAAATACCAAAGGATGCACTGTTGTAATTGCAACCCATAATTCAGATTTTTTTAGAAATAAACAATATAGAGTTTTAACTTTGAAAGAGGGAAAAATCCATGAAGATGCATCTTCATTCAGCAATTAAAGGACTATGGTTTAATAGATGGTCAACTCTTTTATCCATAATCAGTATAGGCATATGTTTTTTTATTTTTACAGGATTTTTTTTGCTTCTGTATAATGTTGAAATTTTTACGAAAAAGCTCTCAACAAAAGCTGCTATAGTTATTTATTTAAAAGATGACACGGGCAGAACTGAAATTTCTTCAATGATTGAACAACTTAAAAAAATGGGAGTTTTTTCTCGTATTCAATATATTTCAAAGGATGAAGCTATAAAAGAAATGAAAAATCTTATTGATCCTGCACTTATAGAGCTTATCGGATATAATCCTCTATCTGATACAATAGAAGCTTTTATAAAAGAGGAAAGTCTTCAAAATATTGAACAGATTACGAAAAATATAAAAAAAATGCAAATTGTTGATGATGTTTATTATCCTGCTAAAATTATAGTGGGTTTAAAAACAATAAGAGTAACTTTATGGAATCTTGCTATTGCAGGATTCTGTCTTATTTCAATTGCAATTTTGTTTATAATCTATGCCACTGTAAAAAGTTTTTACTGGAAAAAAACTGAGGAAATTGAGATTTTAAAACTTCTTGGTGCAACTCCTTCCTATATAAGATTTCCATTTTTAGTTGAAGGTGGAATTATAGGACTCGGAGGAACTATTTTCGCAGGTATTTTAATCTGTTTGGTATACTTTGTTTTACATTCAAAAAGTTTTTCAGAATTTTTACCTGCAGTTACTCAGATAGAGTTTCCTGTTGAGATTTTTGGGCTATTACCTGTTTTGGGTATGTTTCTTGGTATAATTTCTTCATTTTTTGCACTTGGTAAGATAAAGTATCAATAAAAATGCTAAAAAAAATAAGGATTATAATAATTCTATTTTTTATTGCTTTAAGTTTTCCCACTTTAGCTGCTCAGCCAAAAGAGGAATTACAACAGATAAAAAAACAGCTTGATATTCATAAAAAAAAGCTGAGAGAAACCAAAAAAGTTGAACAGAATGTTCTTGAAGATTTAAAAAAAGTTTCAAAAGAACTTGATGAGATAGAAACAAAAATAAAGAGTCATCGTATGAAAATAAAAAATCTGCAAATAAAAATTAGTCAAACAGAAAAAGGGATAAAAACTTATAGTAATCAGCTTGAAACAAGAAAAAATTATCTTATAAGTAGAATAAAAGGAATCCAGAGATTAAACAATCAACCTGATCCTGTTTTAATAATTTTAATGGAAGAAGATACTACAAAAGCATTTCGCCTTATGAGAAATACTCAGAAAATTATGAATGTTGACAAAAAACTTATCCAGCAATACAAAGCAGAACTTAATATTCTAATTGTTCAACAGGCAGAACTGAAAAAGCTTTACGCGTCATTAAAACAAGAAGAAGAAGCTCTTAAAACAGCAGAAGAGACTCAAAAACAAAAGAAAAAAGAAAAGGAAATTTTACTTGCTAAAGTTAGACAAAATAAAGCTATATATGAGAAAAAAATAAAAGAACTTGAAGAAAATGCAAAAAGACTTGCAAGGCTTCTTCAGGAAACTGAAAAGAAAGAAAAAAGAACTGGGAAACCAGGAATTTCTCTACCTGAAGGAGAGTTTACAAAAAGAAAGGGAACTCTTGTATGGCCTGTAAGCGGTCCTGTTATTGCACATTATGGTAGTCAGAAAGACCCTGTTTTTAATGTTCCTATGTTTAGAAGTGGAATTTATATTCAGGCATCACCTGGCACACAAGTGAAAGCATCTGCTGAAGGCAAGGTTGTTTATGCGAAATATTTTAAAGGATATGAAAACCTTGTTATAATAAGTCATGGAGATGGATATTATACAGTATATGGAAATCTTGGTTCTATAGGAGTAAAAGAAGGAGCTTATGTAAAAACAGGACAGATTTTAGGTAATGTTGGAGAAAAATCCAGTATAGATACAACAGCAGTTTATTTTGAAATAAGATATAGAGGAAAACCACTCAATCCAGAACAGTGGTTAAGAAGATAAAAGGGAGGAAAAAATAAAAAAATGAAGAAAAAAATTACGATTTCAGCATTGATTTTGATTATTGCCTTTATGGGAATAATAATAGGAAGATGGTCAGCAGCTCAGAATACAGATTCTGTTTATGAGGATTTACGAACATTTACTGAGGTTTTTACCACAGTCAAGAAGAGTTATGTAGAGGATATTAATCCAAGAGAACTTATTCGTTCAGCAATAAAAGGAATGATTAATTCTTTGGACCCGCATTCTGCATATTTAACCCCAGAGGCTTACAAAGAGTTTCAGACTGAAACAAAAGGAGAATTTGGTGGGATTGGAATACAAATAGGAATAAAAGAGGGGATTTTAACAGTGATTGCTCCAATTGAGGATACTCCTGCATGGAAAGCAGGAATCAAAGCGGGTGATAAAATAATAAAAATTGATGGGCAATCAACAAAGGATATGAATATAAATGATGCTGTATCAAAGATGCGAGGACCTAAAGGAAAATCTGTTATTCTCACAATTCAGAGAGATGAGTGGAAAGAGCCGAGGGACATAACCATTGTTAGAGATATCATTAAAATCAAGAGCGTAAAATATAAAATGATTGATAAGGAAATCGGCTATGTAAAACTGGTTCAATTCCAGGAAGGAACAGCACAAGACCTTGCAAATGCATTACAGAACCTTAAAGATTCAGGAATGCGTAGTCTTATTCTTGATTTAAGAAATAATCCTGGAGGACTTCTTCAAAGTGCTGTTGATGTTTCTGAGCAGTTTTTACCTCCAAAACATCTTGTTGTATCAATACAGGGAAGAGTTGGAGAAAAAATGCAGTATTATACAGAACAATTGAGACCTTCATATACTGAGATTCCCATGATTGTTCTTGTAAATCAGGGTTCTGCTTCAGCCTCAGAAATTGTTGCAGGAGCGTTACAGGATTGGGGAAGAGCTTTAATTCTTGGAGTTCAAACTTTTGGTAAAGGTTCTGTTCAAAGTCTTATTCCTTTAAGTGACGGTTCAGCATTAAAACTTACAACAGCAAAATATTACACACCCAAAGGAAGAAGCATTCATGCAGTTGGAATAATGCCTGATATAGTTGTAAAACTTGAAACTAAGAATGGCAAAGAAGTTCCTGTAATTAGAGAAAAGGACCTTGAACAGCATTTGAAGGGAGAAAAAGTTGAACCCCAGGAAAAAGTTCCACAGGAAGTTGATGAAAAGGAAGATACCCAACTGCAAAGAGCTATTGATATTTTAAAGAGCTGGAAAATAATGGAAAAACTGAAAAAAGCAGCATAGAGACTATAAAGAAAGTTTAATTTTTTGTTAAAATAGTTTAACTCCCGTAAGGGAGAATTTTATTTTTGAGGTTTTTAGATGAAAATTGAGGTCTTTGAAATACCTGAAGAAGGACTAAATATTGAGCTGGAGGAAACTCCAAAAATAGATGGTGTGAAAATCACCCAGCCATTCAAAGCTATTTTAAGAATAGAGAAAAACGGGCAAGAAGTATTTGTAAAAGGAGTTGTCAGTGGAGAAGTTGAACTTCAATGTAGTAGATGTTTGAAGGACTATAAAATGCCAATTAGAAGTTTAATAGAATTGAGCTATCATCCTATAGAAGAATTGAATAAAGAAGAACTCGTTGAACTAAAACGAGATGAGATGGAGGTAGATTTCTACAGAGAGGGATTAATTGATACAGAAGACATAATTCGTGACCAGATTTTACTCAGTATACCTATGAAGCCTTTATGTTCTGAAGATTGTAAGGGAATATGTCCTGTCTGTGGTACAGATTTAAATGAAATTAACTGTGGCTGTATAGTTAAAGAAATAGACCCAAGAATGGCAGTATTACAATCACTTTTAAGGAGGATGAAGAAAAATGGCTAATCCAAGACATCGTCATACCCCTTCAAGAAGGGATAAAAGAAGAGCTAACTGGAAGGCAACAGCTCCCAATCTTGCTTTATGCCCTGAATGTAAGGAGCCCAAGCTTCCACACAGGGTATGTCCTAATTGTGGCACCTATAAAGGCAGAAAAATTTTAGAGGTTGAAGAGTAATTCTAAAAATGTTAAAAATTGCTGTTGATGCAATGGGGGGCGATTTCGCCCCTGAAGTAAATATCTTAGGTGCCTATGAAGTAGTGCAGGATATTGAAGTTGAGATTATTCTTGTTGGGGATGAAAAAAAAATAAAAAGTTTCTTGCCCGAAAAGAAAGAAACAAAAGGTATCATATCTGTTATTCCAGCTGAAGATGTAATCCAAATGGATGAAAATATATCTTCAGCACTTAGAAGAAAAAATACCTCAATGAGAAAAGCTGTGGAACTGGTAAAAGCAGGCAAAGCAGATGCTGTTATAAGTGCTGGACATTCAGGTGCTATGATGGCTTTAAGTTTTCTTTTACTCGGAAAACTTCCAAATGTGGAACGTCCTGCAATAGCTACTGTAATGCCCTGTCTAAAGGGACATTTTATTTTACTTGATGCAGGAGCAAATGTTGATTGCAAACCTGAACATTTAGTTCAATTTGCTTTCATGGGAGAAGCTTATCATAAAGCACTTTTTAATTCACAATCCCCCAAGATAGCTCTTTTAAGCATAGGAGAAGAAGGTTCAAAGGGAAATGAACTTACAAAAGAAGCCTTTAAACTCCTCAAGTCTTCAAGGTTAAATTTTGTCGGAAATATTGAAGGAAAAGATATTTTCTTCGGACAGGCTGATGTGGTGGTATGTGATGGATTTGTTGGAAACATTGTGCTAAAAGTCGGTGAAGGACTTGCTGAAGCATTGATGAAGATGCTTAAAAGAGAAATTGCAGATATAATAACAGGAAAGCTTGGCTATATGATGATAAAGCCTGCAATAAAAAGTTTCCGTAAAAAAGTAGACTACTCTGAATATGGTGGTGCTTTATTACTTGGCATTAATGGCACAAGCATAATATGTCATGGAAGGTCTTCAGCAAAAGCAATAAAAAATGCAATAAAAGTAGCTACAGAAATGGTAAAAAAACAGATATATACAAGAATTTCAGAAAGCTTAAACCAGACGGAGGAGAGAGATGAAAGCCAGAATAGTGTCAACAGGCTCTTATGTTCCTGAAAAAATTTTAACAAACCATGACCTTGAAAAAATGGTTGAAACATCAGATGAATGGATAACTGAGAGAACAGGAATAAAAGAAAGAAGAATAGCAGCACCTGAGCAGGCAACAAGTGACCTTGCCTTTGAGGCTTCAATAAAAGCATTGAAAAACGCTAACTTAACTGCAAAGGATATTGATTTGATAATTGTAGCAACAGTCTCTCCTGATATGCTTGTTCCATCTGCTGCCTGTATTCTTCAGATGAAACTCGGAGCAAGTAATGCAGTAGCTTTTGATATTAATGGTGCATGCACAGGCTTTATTTATGCTTTATCTGTTGCAGAAAAATTTATAAAAACAGGTGCGTCAAAAAGAGCTCTTGTTATAGGTGCTGAAATGCTTTCACGATTTACAGACTGGACTGACAGAAGCACCTGTGTTTTACTTGCTGATGGTGCTGGAGCAGTCATAGTTGAGCCAACAAAAAAAGATGAAGGAATTCAGATAATAGATATTTTTTCAGATGGGACAATGTGGGATTTTATTCACATGCCTGCAGGTGGGTCACAGATGCCTGTTACAGAAGATGTAATTAAAAAGAGACTTAATTTTATAAAGATGAGAGGCAATGAAACATTCAAAGTTGCAGTAAAAACCCTTGAAGAAGTTGTGGATGCTACATTAAAAAAAGCTGGTATTACATCTTCGGAACTTAGCCTTTTAGTTCCTCATCAGGCAAACATAAGAATTATTCAGGCAATGGCTAAGAGACTTTCTCTACCGATGGAAAAAGTGATGGTAAATATCAATAAATACGGTAATACCTCTGCAGCATCAATTCCCATTGCATTAGATGAAGCAAATGAGCAGGGTAAAATCAAGAGAGGTGATTATGTAATGCTTGCTGCATTTGGTGCAGGACTTACATGGGGTGCATCTTTGATAAAGTGGTAGCTACTTTTTCTGCTTATTTTTTCTGTATCTACTTATATGCCAGATTCTAAGTAATCGTTCAATTTTATCTTTAAATAACCAAACTATTACCATTATTACTGCTGCTATGCCAGCAAGTCCTAAAAATTTTCCATACTCATGGTGTCTGAGGTAATCTCCGCCAAAAGAAAGAAGAATAGTTCCGAGAAGTCTTCCAACTCCTGCAATTACTGTAAACTCCAACAAAGAAAGCCTACTTAATCCGAGAAAATAGCTCAAATAGTCCTTTGGAAAACCTGGGATAAGAAAAAGAAAAAATACTAAAAAAGCACCTTTATGATGAAGTAAATAATCAAACTTATTTAATACCATTGGATCAACAACTCTTTCAACAAAGGGTTTTCCGAAAATTCTTCCAAGAATAAATGCAATTACTGAACCAAGTGTAAGTCCTGCTGTTGAAAGAACTACTCCCCAAAATGTTCCATACAAATATCCACCGAGCAATCCTGTAACTTCACCAGGAATAGGAGCTGCAACAACCTGAAAAGCCTGTAAAAGAACAAATCCCACAACACCGAAAGGTCCGAGGGATTTAATAAAATTCTTAAGTTTTTCTTCATTCAGGAATAATTCAATAATTCCAAATTCATAAGCTAAAAATACAGATAAAGCAATAAGCACTGCTAAAGCAGAAAATCTTAGCAGTGCTTTAAAGGTTAGTTTATTTTTTGTCACGAGATATGAGCTCCATGAATGGAGTTATTAAATCTATTGGTAGCGGAAAGAGAATTGTTGAATTTTTTTCAGAGGCGATTTCTTTTAATGTTTGCAAATATCTTAATTGAAGAGCTGCTGGTTCAGATGATATAATTCTTGCTGCTTCTGTAAGCTTTTCCGCAGCCTGAAGTTCACCTTCTGCATGAATAATTTTAGCTCTTCTTTCTCTTTCAGCCTCAGCCTGTCTTGCCATTGCTCTTAACATTTCCTGTGGAAGATCAACATTTTTAACCTCAACTGCTGTAACTTTAATTCCCCATGGTTCGGTTTGTGAATCAATAACCTGCTGCAATTCAGCATTAATCTGTTCACGGTTTGTGAGCAAATCCTGAAGTTCGCTCTGTCCAAGAATGCTTCTAAGCGTTGTTTGGGCAATCTGGCTTGTAGCATAATAAAAATCTTCAACTGCTGTTACTGCTTTAATTGGATCAATTGGTCTGAAATAAACAACAGCGTTGACTTTTACTGAGACATTATCTTTGGTAATTATGTCTTGAGCAGGAACATCCATTGTAACAATTCTCAGGCTTACTTTGACCATTTTGTCAATCACTGGCCATATAAGAACAAGTCCTGGTCCTTTAACTGGAATAACTCTACCCAGTCTAAAAACAACTCCTCTTTCGTATTCTTTCAGAATTTTAATTGCGCTGCTAAGAATGTAAACAGCTAAAAAAATAATTACAATTAAAGTTAAAAGCGATGTTTCAAAAAACATAAACTCCTCCTTTTACTTATCTAATTTGCATTGCTACAAAATTATTTTGTAATTCTTTCAGATTTATACTTTAAATTTATCAATGGCTGTTTTTAGTTCTCCACCCAATCTTGCTATATCACTTGCTGTCTGGGCTGACTGATCCACTGCAAGGGATATCTCCTTTGAACCCTCTGCTATGCTTCCTATATCCTGTGTTATATGGTCTGTTACTGAAGACATCTGTTCTGTTGCAGAAGCTATCTGCTGTATCATTGACTGAAGTTCTTGTGCTTTGCTCAGTATCTGCCCAAGTATCTCTGCTGATTTATTGCTTAGCTCAACTCCACTTGCCACTTTCTTCGTTGCATCTTCCATTGAACCCTCTGCTACATCTACCTCTGTCTGTATTCCTCTTATCATCTCCGCTATCTCATCTGTTGCCTTTGTTGTCCTCTCTGCAAGTTTCCTTACTTCATCTGCAACTACTGCAAAGCCTCTTCCTTGCTCTCCTGCCCGAGCTGCCTCTATTGCTGCATTCAATGCAAGTAGATTTGTCTGGTCTGCTATGTCTTTGATCACTGT
>Ga0067045_1027462_pt1 | contig 123818 bp, 98 predicted proteins | sample TerdegcTABiofilm_FD_59184 | JGI IMG/M metagenome (GOLD analysis project Ga0067045, IMG submission 59184) | Combined Assembly of (Gp0054472, Gp0054536) Wastewater bioreactor microbial communities from Singapore -Terephthalate degrading...
GAGCCGCTGCAGATCAATATGTCCCACGGCGGCTCGAGCAAGCAGGCGCGGGCAGTCATCGACGGCCTGCCCGCCGATGTCATCACCATGAACATGGCCACCGACATCAATGCCCTGGCCGAGCATGGCGGCCTGGTCCCGAAAGAGTGGGCGGCCCGCCTGCCGGACAACAGTGCGCCCTTCACCTCGGCCACTGTGTTCATCGTGCGCAAGGGCAACCCCAAGGGGCTGAAGGACTGGCCTGATCTGCTCAAGGAGGGGGTGCAGGTGATAGTGCCCAACCCCAAGACCTCGGGTAACGGCCGCTACACCTACCTGTCGGCCTGGGGCTATGTACTGGAGCAGGGGGGCGACGAGCAGGCGGCCAGGGCGTTCGTCGGCAAGCTGTTCAAGCAAGTCCCCGTGCTCGACACCGGTGGCCGCGCGGCCACCACCACCTTCATCCAGAACCGCATAGGCGACGTGCTGATCACCTTCGAGAACGAAGCCGAGATGATAGCCCGCGAGTTCGGCCGCGGCAGCTTCGAGGTGGTCTACCCGAGCGTCACCGCCGTGGCCGAGCTCCCGGTGGCGGTCGTCGACAAGGTGGTCGACAAGCAGGGCACCCGCAAGGAGGCCGAGGCCTACCTGACCTACCTGTGGTCTGACGAAGGCCAGCGCATCGCCGCCAACAACTACCTGCGTCCGCGAAGCCCGGCTATCCTCGCCGAATTTGCCGACCGCTTCCCGAACGCCACCTTCCTCAACGTGGTGAAGATCTTTGGCGAGTGGCCTGTTATCCAGAGCACCCACTTCAAGGAGGGCGGGGTGTTCGACCAGATCTATGCCGTGCAATAAGAGGCTCCCGAGCGGCCAAAGCCCGGCCAGGTGCCGCCATCTTGGGGCCATTCGCCTGGGGCTCACGCCTTGACTGCTGAGCCTCCCGGCGGGCGTGTCAGGGGCAGAATGGAAGAACCTGACATCGCCGATACATGAAAGAAATGGGCTGGGCGCTCGCGGGGACAGTCAAGGGCCCTAGCGGGGGCCCACATCACAAAAAGCACAAAGGGTTAGCATCTGGATGAAGCTAACCCTTTGTTTTACCTGGTGCCGGAAACAGGAGTCGAACCTGCGACCTTCGCATTACGAATGCGCTGCTCTACCAACTGAGCTACACCGGCTTGTCTCTAGATTCCCGAAAATGTGCTGGCAAGTCAATGAGCCCGGACTCTTTTTATGAGCCTGCTCATGGAGTTACGGGTACACCTCAGAGATCGACAAATTCCGGAATGTGGGCGCGGCCACGGCTTTCGAGAAACGCGAGCAGAGCGCGGGGAGAGCGTGCCAGGATCCGCTCCTCGGGGAAGCCTGCCTCGGTCACCAGCCGGTGGCAGTGGTCAAAGTCCCCCAGGCTGAAGGCCACGTGGGAGTCGGAGCCGAAGGTGAGGTAGGCACCCAGATCGCGCGCCGCCTCGACGATGGCGCGGCAATTGCTTTCACTGCCCGGACGGGAGTGACTGAAGGAGGAGTTGTTGATCTCCAGCGCCACCCTGTACTCGGCGGCGGCCCTGACCACGGCCTGGATGTCGATGGGAAAGGCGGGGTTGCCGGGGTGGCTTATCATGTCGACCCGGCCGCTTCGGATGGCGTTGATCATGGCCTGGGTATGGGTTGCCTGATCGCAGGGGGGAAACACGGGCTCATGGAAGCCGGCCATGATCATGTCGAGGCGCGACTCGTAGCGCTCGGGGAAGTCTATTTCGCCGTCTATGTTCTTGATGTTGGCCTCGATGCCGCGCAGTATGCCGACCCCGTCTACCACCCGTGGCAGGACGTGCAGGTTGACGAAATGCCAGAAGTGGGGCGCATCGGCCATGTCGGGACCGTGATCCGTGGTGGCAAAGAGCTTGATCCCCTTGGCCTTGGCAATGGGCAGGTAATCGTGAATGGTGCTGTAGGCGTGGGTGCTGGCGACGGTGTGCGTGTGGGTATCGACCTGGTACTTCATCTTTTCTCCCCTCTGGCATGAGGCGCCAGCATAGCAAGATTGGCGGAGCCGGGCCATGTGGCGGCCTGCCATACTTTGTCACAAATTACGCCAGGACTGACAAAGTCTGACCATCTTTGTCTGCGAGCATAGCCCCATCGATGCAAGCCTGAACTCTCATCGATGAGTCGAAACTGGATGATTCGACTCACTTTTCCCCACCGTCGCCCCTGCGACGGTTTTTTTTCGCCCACAATTCTCGCCGCCATCCGGATAAAAAAATGCCCAACTAGCATGGCGCAAGTTGGGCGAGACTTAATGTTTAATTGCAGTGGCATAGATATAGAGTCCTGCCTGGCCGCTAAGTTCCCATCTTGTTCCCGCTTTTTTGGTTGAAAACATTTCGCCAACACCTGTTCACATTCTCTTGACATGACTGGGCGTGAAACGTACTTTTTAAACATTCGTTTAAGTGAGGTGTCCAGTGAGTAAAATCGATACCAAAAACCGTATTCTCGATGCCGCCGAGGTGCTGTTTGCCGAGCGGGGATTCGCCGATACCTCGTTGCGTCTGATCACCAGCGAGGCCGATGTGAACCTGGCCTCGGTCAACTATCACTTCGGCTCCAAAAAGGAGCTGATCCAGGCGGTGCTCGATCGCTACCTGAGTATCTTCATGCCAGAGCTGGATGCTCGCCTGCAGACCTTGATGGCCCAGGAGCAGCTGACCCTGCTGCAGGTGTTCGAAAGTTTCGTCGAGCCCCTGATGAAGCTGGTGGCGGTGCGGGCCAACGGCCCGGCGCTCTTCATGCAGTTGCTGGGGCGCGGCTACATTGACAGCCAGGGCCACCTGCGTCGCTTCATCACCACCCACTACGGGGCGACGCTGCACGGGATCACCCAGGCGATTTCCAAGGCCAACCCGGCCCTGTCACCGGCGGATCTCTTCTGGCGCCTGCACTTCACCCTGGGCACAGTGGTGTTCACCATGGCCTCCGCCGATGCCCTGCGTGACATCGCCCAGGCCGATTTTGGCCAGCAGCTCGATGTGGAAGGGCTGGTGCGCAACGTTATTCCTTATCTGGCGTCCGGTGTCGGGGCGCCCGTGGAGTCGACCAGGCTCTCCCTGGCCGTGTAACACCTAACAATAATCAACGGAAACAGTGAAATAGAAGGAACTTCGGTATGATCACATTGCTTGTCCTGCTGGTGCTGGCGATAGCCGTGGTGCTCGGCGTGCCCGCCATCCGTAAAAAGGTGGTAACCCGTCCTGTGTTCGGCATCTTCAAGAAGATACTGCCGCCCTTGTCGGCCACCGAGCGGGAGGCCATGGAAGCCGGCTCCGTCTGGTGGGATGGCGAGCTGTTTCGCGGCAACCCGGACTGGAAGAAACTGCACGGTTACGGCAAGGCCGAACTGAGCGCCGAGGAGCAGGCCTTCATCGACAATCAGGTCGAGACCCTGCTCGCCATGGTGGACGACTTCAAGATCGTCAACGAAACCAAAGACCTGCCAGAGCCGGTCTGGGACTATCTGAAGAAGGAAGGCTTCTTCTCCCTGATCATCCCGAAATCCTACGGCGGCCGCGAATTCTCTGCGATTGCCAACTCCACCATAGTCACCCGCATTGCCACCAAGAGCCTGAGCGTGGCGGTCACCGTCATGGTGCCGAACTCCCTTGGCCCGGGCGAGCTGCTGATGCACTACGGTACCCAGGCCCAGAAGGACTTCTGGCTGCCGGGGCTGGCCAACGGCAAGGAAGTGCCCTGCTTCGCCCTGACCGGGCCGGAAGCGGGCTCGGACGCGGGCGCCATCCCGGACAAGGGGATCGTCTGCAAGGGCATGTACAAGGGTGAAGAGGTGCTGGGCATTCGCCTGAACTGGAACAAGCGCTATATCACCCTGGCGCCCCGCGCCACAGTGTTGGGGCTGGCGTTCAAGCTCTTTGACCCGGAGAAACTGCTGGGTGACAAGGAAGAGCTCGGCATCACCTGCGCCCTCATCCCCACCAGCCACCCGGGCGTGCGGGTTGGCGATCGCCACTACCCCATGGGGCTGGCGTTCCTGAACGGCCCGACCTTCGGCAAGGATGTGTTCATTCCGCTCGACTGGATCATAGGTGGCCCGGATTACGCCGGCCGCGGCTGGCGCATGCTGGTGGAGTGTCTCTCCGCCGGTCGCGGCATCTCGCTGCCTGCCCTCGGCACCGCTTGCGGTCACATGGCGAGCCGCACCGTGGGGGCCTACTCCTACGTGCGCAAGCAGTTCGGCATGTCCATCGGCAAGTTTGAAGGGGTGCAGGAAGCGCTGGCCCGCATCGGCGGCCTCACCTATCAGCTGGAAGGGGCCCGTCGCATGACCGCCGGTTCCCTGGATCTCGGTCAGGCGCCTGCCATAGTCACTGCCATCTCCAAGTACCACATGACCGAAATGGCGCGCCAGATCATGGATGACTCCATGGACATCCACGCCGGTCGCGCCATTCAGCTGGGCCCGAAAAACTACACCGGTTACGCCTACATGGGCATTCCGGTGGCCATCACGGTGGAAGGGGCAAATATCCTGACCCGCAACCTGATGATCTTCGGGCAGGGGGCCACTCGCTGCCACCCTTACGTGTTCGCCGAGCTGGAAGCCGCCGCCGACACCGACGTGGAGCGCGGCCTCGAGAAGTTTGATGCCCTGCTGATGAAGCACATCGCCTTCGGTACCGGCAACTTCTTCGGCGCCCTGTTCCAGGGGCTGACCCTGGGTCAGTTCAACAATGCCCCTGTGGCTGGCGAAACCGCCCGCTACTACAAGCAGCTCTCTCGCATGAGTAAAGGGCTGGCCCTGTGCGCCGACGTCTCCATGCTGATGCTGGGTGGCGATCTCAAGCGCAAGGAGATGATCTCCGCCCGTCTGGGCGACGTGCTGAGCCACCTCTACCTGGCCTCCGCCACCCTCAAGCACTACGAGGATCAGGGCCGCATGGTCTCGGATCTGCCGTTCGTGCAGTACGCGGTGGAGCGCAACCTCTATCTCATTGGCAAGGCGTTCGAGGGCTTCTTCCAGAACTTCCCGAACAAGGTGGTGGGCGCCGTACTCAAACGCGTGGTCTTCCCGTTTGGCGTGGGCTACAAGATGCCGGCAGACGAGCGTTGCCACGCCATCTGTCTGGCCATGATGACCCCGGGCGAGTTCCGCGACCGTCTGACTGCACTCTGCTACGTGGGCAAGGATGACGCTGATCCGGTCGGTCTGATGGAGCGCGCCTTCCAGGCCATGGTGGCGGTGCAACCCATCGAGAAGAAGCTGGTGCAGGCCCAGAAAGAGGGCAAGTTGCCCCGCAAGATGGCCCTGCCGGAGCTGGTGGCCGCGGCCCTGTCCCAGTCCATCCTCGGCAAGGAGGAGGCGGACAAGCTGCTGGCCGCCGATGCCCTGCGCTACGAGGCGATCCAGGTGGACAACTTCGCCCCCGGCGAGCTGGAAGGTCTGTCTCAACCGAACCCGGTTGTGCACGCCGCCTGACCCCGAGAGTGAACCGACAACCGGCCCATGTGGCCGGTTTTTTGTTTGTTAACCAGGCATTTACAACCTCGATTAATTCCAGTTAAATGCAATGGCCCCCCACCCTTGGGGCAGGAAGCAAGGCCAGCGGAATGGCCGATAACAACAACTCAGGAAGAGCGAATGAACCTCGCCAAAACGGCGATCGAACGCCCCATCTGGGTGGCGGTCTCGGTCGTGCTTATTTTTTTGCTGGGCCTGCTCAGCATACGGGGACTGCCTGTCCAGCTGTTTCCCGACATCGATCGTCCTCACCTCAACATCTCGGTGGACTGGCGCTCGGCCTCGCCCCAGGAGATGGAGTCGGAAATCACCGACCCCATAGAGCAGGAGATGCAGGGGGTACAGGGGCTGAAAAACCTCACCAGCAACAGCTATCCCGGCTTTACCGAAATCGACATGGAGTTTGCCCTCGGCACCGACATGCAGCGGGCCCAGCTCGACGTCATCTCGCGTCTGAATCGGGTCTCCGGGCTGCCGGACAAGATCGGCGGCCCCTACGTCAACAACTACAGCAGCAACGACACCCTCACCTTCTTCTTCATCCAGCAACTGCCGGGTGCCAAGGGGGCTATCGACGATCATCAGGCGCTGATCGAGGCGAGGGTCAAGCCTGAGCTTGAGCGGATCCCCGGGGTATCGACGGTCGACATCGAGGGGATCAACGAGCGTCAGATCCAGATCCGCTTCGACCCCTATCGCGCCGCCGAACTGGGGGTGGAGATACCCGTGCTCGCCAGCCGGGCAACCACTGGCTGGGACGTGTCGGCCGGCACCCTCGATATAGGCCGCTGGGAGTACAAGCTGCGCTTCGCCGGTCGCTACGATGTCGAGACGCTGGGGGACAAGGTGGTGGACTGGCGCGACGGCCTGCCCATCTACCTGCGGGATGTGGCGGAAGTCAGGGTGGCCCGGGAGGAGAACCCTGTGCTGCGCATCCAGAACGGCAACACCGCCATCGCCGCCCAGATCTTCAAGGAGAGCGGGGCCAATGCCCTGGCGGCGCTGGAGGGGATCAAGCTCAAGGTGGAGGAGCTCAACCTGAAGGTGCTGGAGCCGGTCGGTCTGCACATGGAGCAGTCGTTCGACGCCTCCCTCTACATCAACCGGGCGGTGGGCATGGTGACCGCCAACCTGGGGCTGGGAGTGCTGCTCTCCTGCGCCATCCTCTGGGTCTTCCTGCGCCAGCTCAAGGCGACCCTGATGATAGCGATCGCCATCCCCATCAGCATCATGCTCACCTTCTGCCTGCTCAAGGTGATGGGCAGGACGCTGAACATCATCTCCCTGGCGGGGATCGCCTTCGCGGTCGGCATGGTGCTGGATGCCGCCATAGTGGTGCTGGAGAGCATCTACCGGCGCCATGAGCGGGGGGATCTGAACAAGGCCGAGGCTGCGCTGGAAGGCACCAGCCGGGTGTGGACCGCCCTGGTGGCTTCCACCCTCACCACTGTCGCCATTTTCCTGCCGGTACTCTTGCTCAACGATGTGGAGGGGCAGCTGTTTGCGGATCTCGCGCTCACCATCGCCTGCGCCGTCACCGTCTCCATGGTGGTGGCGGTGACTGTGCTGCCCGCCGTGGCGGCGCGCTGGATGGGGGGCGAGCGGCTGGTCGATCCCTATGACGGGCTCTGGCGGCGCACCACCCGCCATGTTATCCGCTGGACCGGCACCGCCCCCCGGCGCTGGACCCTCATCGTCCTGATGATGAGCGGGCCCGTGCTGGCCAGCTGGCTGCTGCTGCCCAAGATGAACTACCTGCCGGACGTGAAGCGGGATGCCATCGATGTGTGGATGAGCTTCACCCCAGGGGTCAATCTCAAGGCCCAGCGGGAGGAGGTGATAGACACGCTCATTGCCAGGCTGGATCCCTACATGAAGGGGGAGCAGGAGCCGGCCCTCAAGAACTACTACATATTGCGCTACCCGGGCGGCGCTCAGATCGGGGTGCGCCCCAGGGACGAGACCCGGATCAAGGCGCTGGAGCAGCTCCTGATGAAACAGCTGCTGGTGGGCATACCCGATACCCGGGTCTTCGGTGGTCAGGGCTCCCTGTTTGGCGGCTTCGACAGCGAGAACGGCATCTCGTTGCTGATCCAGGGGGGCGAGTTGCCAGCGCTCTATCAGGCGGCCAGAGAGAGTATGGCCATGGTGCAGCGCGACTTGCCGGGGGCCCAGATAAGGCCTGAGCCCGGGCTCGACTTCACCGCCCCCGAACTGCGGCTGGTGCCCCAAGACAGGCGTCTTGCCGAGGTGGGTTGGGATCGCAGCCCCTTGCCCGCCATCATCCAGACCTTCGGCGATGGCCTGCGGGTCGGCGAGTATTTCGACGGGGAGGAGCGGCTCGACATCCTGCTGATGGGCCAGGCCTCCGCCAACCCGGACGAGCTGAAGGCGGTGCCGCTCGCCACCCCGTCCGGACGCATAGTCCCCCTCGGCGAGTTGCTGCGGGTGGAGCCTGGTCTCGGGCCTGAGAGCATCTTTCGGGCCGACGGGCGGCGGAGCATCAGCCTGCAGATTACCCCGCCTGAGGGGATGAGCATGGAGCAGGTGCTGGAGACCCTGCAGACCAAGAGCTTTGCCGCCATCCGGCCGTTGCTGCCAGTCGGGGGCGAGCTGAGGGTTGCCGGCAATGCCGACAGCCTGCAGCAGGCGCTGGACAACCTCGGCGGCATCTTCCTGTTCGCCGTGATGATACTGCTCATCTTGCTGTGGGGGGTCTTCGCCTCCCTCAAGGATGCCGTGCTGGTGCTGCTGACTCTGCCGCTCGCCACAGTGGGCGGCGTGCTGGCGCTGCACCTGAGCGGCCTGCTGGTGCCGCTGCCGATGGACTTGCTCACCATCATCGGCTTCGTGATCCTGCTGGGACTGGTGGTCAACAACGCCATCCTGCTGGTGCACCAGACCCGCATGGCCGAGCGGGAAGGGATGAGCCGCCAGTCGGCGGTGGCCGATGCCCTGCAAAGCCGGATGAGGCCCATCGCCATGACCAGCCTCACCAGCATCTTCGGCATGCTGCCGCTGATGCTGAGCCCGAGCGAGGGCAGCGAAATCTACCGCGGGCTCGCCACTGTCATCGTTGGCGGCATGAGTTGCAGCACCCTGTTTACCCTGATCCTGTTACCCGCCTTCCTGCGGCTGGGTGAGCGGGTCGACGCCCCCCACGCCATCCGGCAGCGGGCCTGAGAAGGAGCCTATCGATGATGCAGATGTTCACAAGGATGATGATGACCCTGGCCCTGCTGGCAGCAGGGCCTGCCGGGGCAAAAATGGTGACCCTGGCGGAGGTTACCCAGGGGGAGGCAGGGGCCAGCATCTGGGTCAGCGGCACTGTCGCGAGCCGCCAGCAGGCGGCCCTCAGCGCCGAGGTGAGCGGGCGGGTGGAGTGGATTGCCGAGTTCGGCAGCCGGGTGAAGGCGGGGGACGAGCTGCTGCGCCTGGACGCCGCCACCCTGCGCCTCTCCCTCGAGCAGTCCCGGGCCGAGCAGGGGAGGGAGGGGAGCAAGCTGCGCTATGCTCGCGCCGAGTTCCAGCGCCTCGAGCGGCTGCACCAGCAGAAGAGTGCCTCCCAGAGCCAGTACGACAAGGCGCGCTATGAGGTGGAGCAGGCAGAGCTGGCGGAGCAGCTGGCCCGGGTGCAGGTGCGCCAGATCGAGGCTCAGTTGCAAAGAACCCACATCTTCGCCCCCTTCGATGGGGTGGTGAACGAGCACTTCATCCAGCCGGGGGAGCATGTGGACGCGGGCGAGCGGGCGCTGGAGCTGGTCAACCCGGCGCAGCCGGATATCCGGCTGCGGGCACCCATCGTCTGGGCCAGCCAGCTGGAAGCTAAGGCCAGGTTGCGGGTCGAGGGGGAGCAGCTCAGCGGCCACGCCGTCTATTACCAGCGTGCGGCGAGCGCCGATCCCAAGTCGCGCCTCATCGAGCTGCGCCTCAGGCCAGAGCCGGGCCGCTTCATCATTGGCTCGCCGGTGCGGGTGGCGCTGCCGCTCGGGGAGCAGCAGACCATGTTGCTGCCGCGGGATGCCCTGGTGCTCGGCACCGAGGGGAGCGTGGTCTATCAGGTGGAGCAGCGGGGCGAGGCGCTGACCGTGAACCGGGTGCCGGTGACGGTACTGTTTGGCGACAACCAGCAGGTGGCGGTGAGCGGCGCCCTCAAGCAGGGGGACAGGGTGGTGGTACGCGGCGCCGGCAGTCTGCAGGATGGGGACAAGGTGGAGCTGTTTCGTGGCTGAACCTGGTCTGGCGCCATAAAAAACGGCTCCCGCGGGAGCCGTTGTTGTCGATGTCCAAGCGAGGGATTACTCGACCATCATCACCTTGCAGGTGTTGGTACTGCCCACGGTTTCCATCTTGTCGCCATGGGTCAGCAGCACCATGTCGCCGCTCTGGACCAGGCCCTTGGCCTTGAGCACGTCCAGCGCCTCGCGGCACACCTCGTAGACCGGCTTGCTCTCGTCGCCGTCGAACAGCACAGGGGTGACACCGCGATAGAGGTTGGTCCAGGCTAGCGTCTTGTTGTGGGGAGACATGGCAAAGATCGGCAGGCCTGAGCTGATGCGGGACATCAGCAGCGGTGTGGTGCCCGACTCGGTCAGTGCCACTATCGCCTTGACCCCTTCCAGGTGGTTAGCCGCATACATGGTGGACATGGCCACGGCCTCTTCCACCGAGGTGAAGGTGTAGCTCATGCGGTGGTTGGAGACGTTCAGGCTAGGGTGCTTCTCGGCACCCACGCAGACGCTGGCCATGGAGGTGACCGTCTCTATGGGGAACTGGCCGGCGGCGGTCTCGGCGGAGAGCATCACAGCATCTGTGCCATCCAGCACGGCGTTGGCCACGTCCATTACCTCGGCGCGGGTCGGCAGCGGGGCGTTGATCATGGATTCCATCATCTGGGTCGCGGTGATGACCACGCGGTTCAGGCGACGGGAGTGACGAATGAGCTTCTTCTGCACACCCACCAGCTCGGGGTCGCCGATCTCGACGCCGAGATCACCACGGGCCACCATGACGGCATCGGAGCCGAGGATGATGTCTTCCATCGCCTCGTCGCTGGCGACGGTTTCGGCGCGCTCGACCTTGGCTACTATCTTGGCGTTGGAGCCGGCTTCGCGGGCCAGTTCGCGGGCGTAGCGCAGATCATCGCCGCTGCGGGGGAAGGAGACGGCCAGGTAGTCCACATTCATGCGGGCGGCGGTCTTGATGTCTTCCTTGTCCTTCTCGGTCAGGGCCGGTGCGGAGAGACCGCCCCCTTTCTTGTTGATGCCCTTGTTGTTGGAGAGAGGCCCGGCCACTGTGACCGTGGTGTGAATGCGGGTGCCTTCGACCTGCTCGACTTTCAGTTGCACGCGGCCATCGTCCAGCAGCAGGATGTCGCCGGCTACCACGTCGTTTGGCAGACTCTTGTAGTCGATGCCGACCTGCTCCTGGCAGCCTTCACCCTTGCCGAGGGCGGCATCGAGCACGAATTTGTCACCGATGGCGAGGTAGATCTTGCCATCCTTGAAGGTGGAAACGCGGATCTTGGGGCCTTGCAGGTCCCCCATGATGGCCACATGACGGCCCAGCTTGGCGGCGATTTCACGCACCTGGTTGGCGCGCAGGATATGATCTTCAGGAGTGCCGTGAGAGAAGTTCATCCGCACCATGTCGGCACCGGCGCGGATGATCCCCTCGAGGATGCCGTCGCGATCGGTCGCCGGACCGAGTGTGGTTACAATCTTTGTACGTCTTGGCATGAAAGACTCCAATGTGAAGTTGATATGACTTGAAATACTGCCCCGTCAAGCATGTGGCATGGCGCCTGCTTGCAGGCCATCTGGGTGGCCTTGTGTTATTAAATTACGATACTACACCAAGCCCGGTGGCATAGACAGTCGGGGGCGGACCCCCGAATGATTCAGGAATTATGCGGGGTATCAAAGCGGGATTCGCGCAAACCTTCTTTGACTTTCTTCAGGTTTTCGCGAAATTTCATGCCACGGCGCAGGGTAAAGCCGGTTGCCAGCACGTCCACCAGGGCCAGCTGGGCGATGCGGGACGCCATCGGCATATAGACGTCGGTGTCTTCCGGCACATCCATGGAGAGCACCAGGTTGCACTCCCGGGCCAGGGGGGAATCCTTGGCGGTCATGCCGATGACGGTGGCATCGTTTTCACGGGCCAGGGCCGCGATTTCCACCAGCGCCTTGGTGCGGCCGGTGTGGGAGATCAGCACCACCACATCCCCTTCGCTGCTGTTGATGCAGCTCATGCGCATCATGACGATGTCGTCGAAGCTCACCACGGGAATGTTGAAGCGGAAGAATTTGTTCTGGGCATCGCGGGCCACGGCGGAAGAGGCGCCCAGGCCGAAGAAGCTGATCTTTTTGGACTGGGTCAGGATATCGACGCAGCGGTTGATGGCGGAGATGTCCAGGCTGTTCTTGGCGGCATCGAGACAGGCCATGGTGGATTCGAAGATCTTGGCGGTATAGGTGTCGGGCCCGTCTTCCGCTTCCACATGGCGGTTCACATAAGGGGTGCCGTTGGCCAGGCTCTGGGCCAGGTGCAGCTTGAAGTCGGGGAAGCCCTTGGTATCGAGACGACGGCAGAAGCGATTGACGGTCGGTTCGCTGACATCGGCCAGCTTGGCGAGGGTGGCAATGCTGGAGTGAATGGCGGTCTGGGGCGACGCCAGGATCACTTCAGCCACCTTACGCTCTGATTTACTGAAACTTTCCAAATTGTTCGTAATTTTATCGAGGGTATTCATCATTACCACCAGGCATTTTTGTAATTTAACTTCAGTGTCTGTGCACTAAATTCACAGCTCAAGCAGGTTTCCAATCTACTTGATGACTATACAAGACAAGCGCTTATCGGAACTAATCTCGTCCCCACAAAGTATGACTCATGTCTAATTATTTCGTGCTTTTGGTTACAAACTTCCATTCGACCCTTGAAAACGCTTACAAATGTTGCAAAGCAACAACACTGTGAGCGGGCGCACAGTTGCATTCATCCGACGCGCCGCAAGGGAAGGGGCTCGGGTAGTATTGCAACCAAATAACAATGTCGGGACGGTAAGGGCCGCCCCGAGTCGGTAACGAAGGAGTTTGTTATGCAGCATACCCATGCGCTGGTGGGCGACGTAGGCGGTACCAATGCCCGGCTGGCCCTCTGCGAGTTGGCGACCGGCGCCATTTCCCAGGCAAAGACCTATTCCGGGCTGGCCCACCCCAGCCTCGAGGCCGTGGTGCGTCTCTATCTGGAGGAGCATGGCGTCAAGGTGGGCGAGGCCTGCATCGCCATCGCCTGTCCCATCAACGGCGACTGGGTCGCCATGACCAACCACAGCTGGGAGTTCTCCATCCGCGAGATGCAGACCAACCTCGGCCTGGATCGCCTGCAGGTGATCAACGATTTCACCGCCGTCTCCATGGCCGTCCCTGTGCTGGCTGAGGCGGACCGCCTCCAGCTCGGCGGCGCGGCGCCCGTGGCCGGCAAGCCCATCGCCATTTATGGCGCAGGCACCGGCCTTGGGGTGGCGCACCTGGTGCAGGCGGGCGAGCAGTGGCTCAGCCTGCCGGGGGAGGGCGGTCACGTGGACTTTGCCGCCAACACGGAAGAGGAAGATGCGGTGCTGCAGGTGATGCGTGGCGAGCTGGGCCATGTGTCGGCCGAGCGTTTCCTGTCGGGCCCGGGACTGGTCAATCTCTATCGCGGCCTGGTCAAATCCGACGGCCGTGAACCCGAGCCCTTTGCCCCCAAAGACATCACCGAGCGGGCGCTGGCGGGTGACTGCCTGGATTGCCGCCGCACCCTGAGCCTGTTCTGCGTGCTCATGGGCCGCTTTGCCGGCAACCTGGCCCTCAATATGGGCACCTTCGGCGGCGTCTATATCGCCGGCGGCATAGTGCCCCGCTTCCAGGAGTTCTTCATCGGCTCCGGTTTTCGGGTCGCCTTCGAGGACAAGGGTCGCTTCAAGCCTTATCTGAAGGACATCCCGGTGTTCCTCATCACCCATGAGGGGCCCGGCCTGCTGGGGGCGGGCGCCTATCTGCGCCAGTCCCTCGGGATCCGCCTCTGAGGCGGATAAAGAATGCACAAATGGTTCAGTCCCGATTCAGTGACCCTGGCGTAGAGTGACATCACGTACTCAAGAGGGCAGGGTTTCACAGGGAATTGGAAGCTGTCTTCATCCGCTGGGTGCGAATTGTCACCTGACAAGCCTGAACTGTTTCACCGGCCCTTGCGGCCGGTTTTTTTATGTCCGCCATTTCATCCATGGGGCCTAGAAGCCGCTTTCCCGCAGCAGCACGGCGAGCAGCCAGGTGCTCCCCTCGGCCAGCAGGCTGCGTCGGCTCCCCTCCAGCACCAGGGTACCGCGGGTCTCCCGCAGGGTGGCCGGGGCCTGGTCCAGCCGGATCCGCACCAGGAACAGGGGATGGGCTGGTTGCAGCTCCTCCCCTTGCGGGCTGGTGGTGATGGGGCCCCCGAAGCGGGCGCTCAGCATGGGGTGCTTGAGCTTGGCGACCCGGGTGGTGCCCAGATCGACCAGGGTGCCATGGAGGGGCGAAAGGGCGCCGTCCGGGTAGAAGCGTACCGGATCGCCGACCCGCAGACGCGCTATCTCATCCGCCGCCACATAGGCATCGACCTGCCACTGGCCGGGATCGATCAGGACGCCTATGGGGTGCTGGCTGTTGAGCCACTGTCCGGGCCGCTGCTCGGGATCCACATCCAGCCAGAGGCCGCTGAAGGGGGCCGCCAGCCTGAGCCTGTCTATCTCTGCCCGCGTCGCATTCGCCTCTCTGTACTGCACCCTGAGTCGCTCCCGGGTCGCTATCTGTTCACTGAGCCCGAAGGGGTCATCCAGCATGCCGCCCAGGCGCGCGCCATAGGTCTGGATGCTCTGGGTGTTGCCCTGCACCTTCCAGTCGAGATCGGGATCCACCAGTTGCAGCAGGGATTCCCCCGCCTTGACGGGCCCGGCGGCCCTCAGGCTCTCCAGGCGGGCGGGGAAGGGGGTGAACACCTGCAGCTGGCGCTCCGCCCGCGCGACCCCGACGCCCTTGATTTGGCTATGCCAGGGCAGGGCCAGCAGGATGAGCAGGGTGAGCAGCCCCAGCGCGAGCCCGACCCGGCGTGGACGGGTCACCCTGGCGCGGGCCCGCCACCAATGGGTCAGCTCCCGCCAGACGGGAAGAAGGATGAACCAGCCGATTTCGACCATGAACAGGAGTATCCCCAGCAGTTTGAAGAACAGAAAGTAGACGGCGACCGCGATGCCGAGGAACAGCACCAGGCGATAGAGCCAGGTCAGGATGGCAAAGCCGATGAGCGCCCGGCGCTGGCGCACCGCAAAGGGCTCGGGCCAGGGCTCCATCAGGCCGAGCAGGGAACGACGCAGGGCCACCCTGGCCAGGGCCGAGGCCCGCTCGTGCAGGTTCGGGAAGTTGAGCAGATCCGAGACGATGAAGTAGCCATCGAAGCGCATGAAGGGGCTGGCATTGAGGGCGAGGGAGAGGATCCAGCTGGTGGTGGCGAGGTAGAGCAGGCCGTTGCGCAGCGCCCCTTCCGCACACAGGGCCCAGCCCAGGGTGGCCAGCCCGGCCAGGGCCAGCTCGGTCAGTATGCCGGCGCTGGCGATGGCGAGCCGCTGGCGGGAGCGGGCCAGCTTCCAGCTCTCGCTGGTATCCGTGTAGAGCATGGGCCAGAGCACCACGAAGGCGACCCCCATGTGGGCCACCCGCACCCCGAGCCGGGTGGCGACCAGGGCATGGCCCAGTTCATGGAGCGTCTTGGCCAGGATCAGGGCGAGGGCGAAGCTCAGCAGGCCGTCGAGGGAGAAGGACTCCACCACGGCGTGGGTGAAGCTGTCCCACTGCTGCAGGGTCAGCAGTATGCCGAGCAGGCTGGCCCCCGCCACCAGCCAGGCGGTGAGGGGGCTGAACAGCCAGTCAAGCCGTGCCGCCAGCCGCTGGAGATGGCCCTGGGGGCGCAGCAGGGGGACGCGGAAAAACAAGTAGTGATGCAACCACCACTGTCCCTTCAGCCAGGCCCGGCCTTCGCTCGCCTGGCGCAGCCTGTCTACCGCCTGGGGGCTGGGGCGCACCAGCTGATGGCGCTCGAGAAACTGGCTGAAGGCGAGGATCTGCTCCACCTCGGGATGCAGGGCCGTCTCGTGCTGCAGCGCCTGCTGCAGGCGGCGGGGCGTCTGCCCGGCCCAGCGTACCAGACACTCGAACTCGAACCAGCCGATGCGGTAGAAGCGGTTGATCACCATGTCCTGAATGAGCCAGGCCGGCTCGCCGTTGGCGGTTCTGTCCGCCGGGCAGAGTCGCAGATCATCGCGCAGGCTCGGCAGGGGCAGGTCGGCGGGATCCAGCATCAGAGGCCGCTCCAGGCGCGCAGGGCCGCCAGGGGACGGCGCAGCAGGTAGTAGCCGAGCAGCACGCGCTCGCCATAGAGCTTGGCGGTGCCGTGCAGGCCGAGACGGGCATGGGAGGGAGGCGACTCTATGGTGGCGAGCAGCCGGTAGGCGACCACGCCGTCTGCCCCCGGCTGGGCCTGATAGCTGGTCTCCAGGATCTTGCCGCGCAGGGGATCCAGGGGATAGGCGCTCAGGAACAGGGTGACGTCGGCCCCGGGTTCGAGGGCGATGGCATCGGCCACCGGCAGCAAGATGCGCATGGCGGGCTGGTGGGGATCGGCCAGCTGCATGATGCGCTCCCCGGTCACCACAGGTTTGCCGAGCCAGTCGTTGGCATCGCTGAACACGGCGACCCCGTCCCGGGGGGCCGTCACCTGGCTGCGGGACAGTTGCAGCTCGACCCCCGCCAGCTCGGCACGCTTTTGCTGGGCCCGGCCGGTGAGCAGGGTCAGCTCGCGCCGACTCTGGGGATTGTCGAAGGCGCGCTGGCTGGCGGCGAGCAGTTCGGCATCGGCCACGGCCACCTCCTGGATCAGCACCTCAGCCCGGTTGCGCAGCGTGGTCTCGTCCAGGCGAAACAGGGGGGCCCCCGCGGCCACCGCCTGATTCGGGCGCACCGCCATCTGCTCTATGACCCCGGCGAGGGGGCTGCTGATCACCAGGCTGGTGCGGGAGACCACTTCGGCCGGCGCCAGGGCGCTCTGGCGTATGGGGATGAGCAGCATGACGCCGGCGGCCAGGGCCAGCAGGATGAGCTGGCGCCGACTGGGCCGCCAACCGAGCAGGGGCGGCTTGTGGGTCAGGCTGTGCCAGCAATAGGCCCAGGTCTGCCAGAGACCTTGCAGCAGGGGCAACAGGGGGGCGGGAGGCTCGCTCTCGCGCAGCAGGCAGAACAGGCCAAGCCGCTCGCCATCGTCGCGCTGGATGGGGACGCAGAACACCCCCTCCGGCCACCACTCGGCCCAGCCTTCGGCCAGATCCTCCGGTAGGGAGAGGGTCTCGCGCGCCAGCCAGACGGGGTCATGACCCGAGATCTGGGCATCGAGCCAGCGGCTCATCCTGGCGAGCCAGATGAGATAGGGGGAGTCTTCGCTGGGCCTGGCCAGTCCGGAGACGCAGAGCAGCTCCTGGGACTGGCCATGGCAGGCAAACACCAGCGCCTGATGAAACGGCAGCAATTGATAGAGATCGTTGGCCATGGAGAAGGCGAGGGCATTGAGACTTCGGGCGGTCAGGGCCCGGTCACGCAGGGCATGCAAGGCCAGCAGCAGTTGAGGCGGCGGGAGCGATTCAGTCATGGGACTCCAGAATGCGGGCCACGCCACTCATGCCCGCGACCAGTTCGGGATAAGGGGCGTCGAGTCTGGCCTCCAGCTCGACTGTCTGGGCCACGGCGTCGACCCGGGCATTGATGTGGCTGATCCTGGCCTGGTAGGGTTTGCCCGTCTCCAGCACGTTGATCTCGAGGGCCTGCCCCTGTTGCAGCCCGGACAGCAGCCGGGAGGGGACGTTGAGGCGGACCTTGAGGGGGCCGTCACTGACCAGATCGAACAGGGGGGTGCCGGCGGTCATGGTCTGATAGGGCTTGGCCTGCACCTGGGCGATGCGCCCCGCGAAGGGCGCCCGCACGTCGCAGTAGCTGGTGCGCGCCTGGGCCAGGGCATGGGCGCCCTCGGCTTTTTGTACCCCGGTGGCGGCGATGGCCACCTCGAGATCGCCCACCGCATCGAGCTTGCGCAGGTTGCGTTTGGCGGCGAGGTCCTGGCGGGCCATCTGCAACTCCGCCTGGGCGACGCGGGCCTGGGCCTCACCTTCCCGGCAGTCGAAACGGGCGAGCAGGGCCCCCTGCTTGACGGGCTGGCCGAGGCTGGCCTGCAGTTTGCCCAGGGTGCCGCTCATCTGGCTGGAGAGGGTCGTCTCCAGGTTGGCGGTCAGCAGGATGCGAATGGCATTGGGATCGTCCTGCAAGGTGCCGGTGGCCGGAGCCAGGGCGGGGCTGGCCTGCGCGGCTAGCGGCAGCAGCAGAAGCCACCAGGGGCTGGCGTTAGTTGGGAAGGGCATAGGGCACTCCGCCATTGGAAGTCAGCAAGGCCTGGTTCTCCTGTTTCTTGATGGTTTGCTCGATGGCTTTCGCCAGGGTCTGGACGTCGTGCTGGGCGATGGCCTCTGGCTGCACGTCCAGGCCGACCGAGTTGTAGAGCCGGCCCCAGGCGGCCTGGGCCTGGGAGTAGGCAGCCTCGCGCTGATAGCGGGAGAGCAGGTAGCGCCCTTCGGTGCGGATGACCTCGAGCTCGGACCCCTGATCGCTGGTACGGGCGGCCTGGGCATAGCGGAGCAGGCTCTCGTCGACCCTCAGGCTCTCGTCGGCGAAGGCCACTTCCTGGGCGGCCAGGTTGTAGCGCAGCACGCCGACCCTGACCTGGGTCAGCACGGCCATGGAGAGGGCGACACGCCTGGCATCATCCGTGACCTTCTGGGAGACCTCCAGGTTCTGGATGGCGGGCAGCCGCAGGAACTTGAGCAGGTTGATGGAGACCTGCAACCCTGTCTCGGACCAGTGGTTGTTGTACAGGTACTGGTTGGAGTCGTAGTTGTAGCCCCAGTTCAGGCTCACGTTGGGCCAGAGTTCGGCCTTGGCTATCTTGATGTCCTGCTGGTTGGCGCGCTTGCGATACCACTCCTCCATGATCTCGGGGCGGTTTTCCAGCGCCATCAGCTCCAGGTTGTCGATGCTCTGGGCCAGGGTCGGCAACTGGGGTTCGGGGGTATCATCGGCCAGCACCATCTTGCTGCCGGAGGGCAGGGAGATGAGGGCGGCGAGTTCGGCCCGGGCGAACTCGAGATCTTGGCGGCGCTGATTGAGCAGGGAAACGGAATCGATGAGGGCGCGCTGGTAGGCCAGCGCCTGCTGGCGCGGCAACAAGCCTTGCGTCTCGGCCTGGCGGGCAGAGTCGAGGGCCACCCGGGTTCTGGCCAGCAACTTGTCAACCTCGGGCAGCAGGCGCTGGGCCCCCAGGGCACGCCAGTAGGCGCTGCGCACATCCTGCAGCACGTTCTGGGCCACCTTGCGACGGCGCTCTTCGGCCATCAGCACCTGATCCCCCTTCTGCTGGTTGCGGTAATAGGCGACGCCGAAATCGAGCAGACTCCAGCTCAGCCCCAGACCGCTCAGATCGCGGTAGCGCTCCTGGGAGGTGGAGGCGCGCAGGCTCTCCTCACCGTCCTCGATCCCGATCGAGGTACCACCTGAGTCGTTGCTGCGTCCGGCCAGCCCGGCGGAGGCGACCAGCTGGGGCAGCATCTCATGGCTGGAGAGATCCCGCAGATCCGCCGCGAGCGCGCCCTCCATCAGTTTGAGGCGGTAGTCCAGGTTGTATTTGAGGGCCCTGGCCGCCGCTTCATAGAAGGTGAGGGGGTGGATCACGGGCTCTTGCTGATCGTACATCAGCTGACGATCGAAGCGGATCCGGTCTGTCTTGTCCTGCTCCGTGTAAGTCTCGGGTGGCAGGGTGCTGCAGGCACAGAGCAGCAGGCTGGAAGTCAGGGTCAAGGGGCGGGGAGCGAGTCTGGGCATCATCTGTCCTTAGAATCAAGTGCCTGATTTGGTGGCAAGGGTGGCTGTGCGCGCAGTGCCTGTCATGGCGCGGCCTGCCGCATCCTGCAATTGCCTGGTAAAACTGCTGGCCTTGCCAGCGGGATCGGGGGCGCCATGAGGCCGCATATCCTGTGGCGTCATGGCAAACACCGACTCATCGCTGAGCAGGCCGTCGGCGCTGAGGCTGACCCGGCCGTGACGACCGAGGAAGCTGGCCAGATCCTGTTCCTGGGCCAGCCAGCTCTCCTGCACGCTCTGGCTGACGAAGGTCCCCTCCAGCTGGCCCAGGCCCTGGCCTATGCTCTGGCTGTGGATCTCCGGGGTCAGGCCGAAGAACAGCAGGCTGCCGTCGGTGCGCTCTGAACTGGCGCCGAGCAGCCGGTTGATGTTCTGCACCACTGGGGTGACGAAGATGGCCGGGGTCAGGTCGGGGAGCGGCGCACCCAGATCCCCCACAGTCCCCTGATCGAGATCATGGGGGCCGGCCCCTTTGGTGTCGGGCGGGGGCACATAGGGGGCTGAGATGTCCAGGTGGATCACCAGCTGGGCCTGATCGGTGGCCCCGCTGCCATCCCCCAGGGTGTAGGTAAACACATCCTGCAGCACCTGGCCGAGGCCGGCGGCGGCCAGCACTTCCGGGTTGGTCAGATCTATGGTGTAGCTATAGCTGCCATCCTGGTTGAGGGTCAGCCAGCCGTAGCGCCCGGCCAGGGGCTGGCCGAGGGTTGCCCCCATTGCCGCTGCCGTCCTCGGTGCCGCTGCGCACCCCGGTGACGCGCAGGGGATCATCGCCATCGACATCACCATCGTTGGGCAACACCTGGCCCGAGGCATGGGGGGCCTGCACCTGATCGTTTGCCACCGCGCTGTCATCCTGGGCGACCGGGTTGTCGTTGGCCCCCTGGATGACGACGGTCAGGCGTGCCTCGGAGAGGGCTCCCCCCTGATCGCGCATGCGGTAGCTGAACACCTCGGTGAGGGTCTGGCTGGCCAGTCGCAGCGCCTCGACCTCGGGGTTGTCATTGTCAATCAGGTACTGGTAGCTGCCATCGGCATTGAGGATGAGCTGGCCATAGCGTCCCTGCAAAACCTGACCCGCATTGACGCTGTTGCCGAGCGCGTCGCTGACGGTGAGCACTGTCCTGGTCTCGCCATTGGCCTGGCTGTCCACGTCGCTGTCGTTGTCCAGCACATTGCCGACGGGATCCAGCCCCGCCGCCGTGTTGTCAATGCCGCCGGCTTCGATGGCATTGGCCTTGTCATCCACGGCGATCGGCGTGTCGTTGCTGCCGCGAATGGTCAGGGTGAGCGTGCTGGCGCTGGCGGCGCCCCAGAGATCCGCAATCTGGTAGTTGAAGAGCTCGGTCAGGGTCTGGTCAGGCCCGCGCAGGGCCTGCACCTCGGCGAGGCTGTTGTCCAGACGGTAGTGCCAGCTGCCATCGGCATTCATCACCAGCTCACCATAGCGCCCCTGCAGCACAGTCCCCAGGGCGGCACTCTGACCATCGGCATGCTGAACGCCCGTCACCGTCAGGGCATCGCCCTCCAGATCGCTGTCATTGCCGAGCACATTGCCGCCGGGATCCAGACCGGGTTGCCCGTTATTGAGTCCGCCCGCCTCGATCACCTGGGCCTGATCCGGGTTGGCGACCGGGGCATCGTTGCGCCCCCGTATGAGGATGGTGAGCTGGGCAAGGTCGACCGCACCCGCCAGATCTTGCGCCTGGTAGGTGAAGTGGTCGTTCAGGGTCTGCAGGGGCCCCAGCCCCTGAACGGTGGCATTGCCGGTATCGAGGGCATATTGGTAACGGCCATCCTGATACAGGGTGAGGGTGCCATAGAGCCCGGTCAGGGTGAGGGGAAGGACCTGGGTGACGGCGGCCAGCGTGCCGCCTGCGGCTTCAGTTCCCGCTCGCCCACCGCTGAGGATAAGGCTGTCGCCGCTGTCGATGTCGGTATCGTTGCCCAGCAGGTTGCCGTTGGGATTGGCCACATTGCCGGCACCATTGTCGGCGACGGCGATCCCGATGTCGTTGCTGGCCACGGGGGTGTCGTTGGCCCCCTGGATACGAATGGTCAGGGTGGCTGAGCTGCTGGCACCGTTGGCGTCCGTCATGCCGTAACCGAAGCTGTCGGTCAGTGTGTCGGCACTGGTTCGCAGGGCCTGGACCGCGGCCAGGCTGTTGTCGATCACATAGGTGTAGCTGCCATCCCCGTTGAGGGTGAGCCAGCCATAGTTGCCCCTCAGCTGGCTGCCGAGAGTGCCGGAGGTACCGGCGCCGGTACGCACTGTGCTGACCGTCTTGCGCTCGTCGGGGTTGCCTGATTCGGGATCCGTGTCGTTGCCGAGCACGTTGCCGGTGGCGTTGCTGCCCAGGGTGCTGTTGTTGACGCCCCCCGCCTCGACGGCGGTGCCGTTGTCGGCGACTGCCACCGGGGTGTCATTGCGCCCCTGGATGCTGATGGTCAGGGTCTGGGCACTGACGAGGCCCCCAAGATCCGTTATCTGGTAATCGAACTGCTCGGTGAGGGTTTCCCCCGGCAGCAGTCGCTGCACTGCGGCATTGCCATTGTCCAGCACATAGCGGTAGCTGCCGTCGGCGTTGAGGGTGAGGGTGCCATAGAGACCGTTGAGCCCGCTGCCAATGATGCCGCTGGTGGCGCCTGTGCTGACCCCGGTGACGGTGAGCTGCTCCCCGTTGCGATCCGGGTCAGTGTCGTTGGTGAGCAGGTTGCCGGTGGGATCTGTCCCCGGTTGGCCGTTGTTCAGGCCGCCGGCCTCTATGGCGGTGGCGGTATCGGCCGTGGCGACGGGGGCATCGTTGGCTCCCTGGATGGTGATGGTGACGCTGGCCTGGCTGGTCGCGCCATTGGCATCCTGCATGGTGTAGCCGAAGCTGTCGGTCAGGGTATGGCTGCTCAGGCGCAGGTCCTGAACCGCCGCCAGGCTGTTGTCGACCACATAGGTGTAGCTGCCATCCCCGTTGAGGGTGAGCCAACCATAGTTGCCCCGCAGCTGGCTGCCCAGGGTGCCGGCGGTGCCGGTGCCTGTCCGCACAGCGCTGACCGTCTTGCGCTCGTCGGGGTTGCCCGATTCGGGATCCGTGTCGTTGCCGAGCACGTTGCCGGTGGCGTTGCTGCCGAGGGTGGTGTTGTTGGCTCCCCCCGCCTCGACGGCGGTGCCAGTGTCGGCCACCGCCAACGGGGTGTCGTTGCGCCCCTGGATGGTGATGGTCAGGGTCTGGGCGCTGGCGAGGCCGCCGAGGTCGCGCATCTGATAGTCAAATGCTTCGACCAGGTTCTCGCCGGGCAGCAGTCGTTGCACTGTGGCATTGGCATTGTCCAGCACATAGGTGTAGCTGCCGTCGGCGTTGAGGGTGAGGGTGCCATAGAGGCCGCTTATTGCACTGCCGACGGTGCCGCTGGTGGCCCCGAAGCTGACGCCGGTGACGGTGAACTGCTCCCCGTTGCGATCGGGATCCGTGTCGTTGGTGAGGACGTTGCCGCCTGGATTGGTGCCGCTTGCCTGATCGATGCCTTCGATGGCGATGGCCGCATCCGGGACGGCGGTGGGGGTATCATTGGCCCCCTGGATGGTGATGGTGATGGTGGCCAGGCTGCTGGCGCCTGCGGCATCCACCAGGGAGTAGGTAAAGCGGTCGGCCAGGGTATCGGTCGCCAGACGCAGGGCCTGAACCGCCGCCAGATCGTTGTCGATCACATAGGTGTAGCTGCCATCCCCATTGAGCAGCAGCCAGCCATAGTCGCCCCGCAACTGGGAGCCCAGGGTACCAGCAGTGCCCGTGCCCCCTGTGGTGCCGGTGCGGACAGTGGCGACATGCCGGGTTTCATCAGGGTTGCTGGCGTCGGGGTCGCCGTCGTTGGCGAGCACGTTGCCGGTGGCATTGCTGCCGAGGGTGGTGTTGCCGAGTCCCCCGGCCTCGACGGCGGTGCCCGTGTCATCCACCGCCACAGGGGCATCATTGCTGCCGTTGATGGTGATCACCAGGGCGGCGATGTCGTGGAGGTTGCCCAGATCCGTGACCCTGTAGCTGAAGGTCTCGGTGAGGGTGTCCCCCTGCCTCAGGGCCTGGACGGCGGCATTGCTGTTGTCCACCAGGTAGCGATAGCTGCCGTCGGCCCCCAGGGTCAGGGTGCCGTAGAGCCCGACAATGACGGCGCCATTGGCGCTGGTGCTGCCGCCGGGCACATCGGTTATCTGGCTGAGGTTGGTGTCCGGTCCCAGGGCGACCTTGCTGACCCCCTTGCCGTCTCCCGCATCGATGTCAGTGTCGTTGGTGAGCACATTGCCGATGGCGTCCGTGCCGGCCTGGCCGACTCCCTGCTCGGTGGCGCTGCCTGCATCGTCGCTGCCCAAGGGGGCGTCGTTGGCGCCCTGGATGGTGATGATGAGACTGGCCTGATTGCTGACGCCCTCGTCATCGATCACCTGATAGTCGAACTGCTCGGTCAGGGTGTCACTGCCAAGGCGCAGCCTCTCCACATCGGGGTTGTCGTTGTCGAGGACGTAGCGATAGCCACCCCCGAGCAGCACATAGAGGGTGCCGTACTTGCCGGTAATGCTGGCCTCGACATCGACCGAATTGGTGGTGGCACTGTTGCCGGTGGCCGTGCTGGTCACCTGGCCAAGGTGCAGGATGTCGCTGTTGGTGGCGATGTCCACGTCGGTATCATTGCGCAGCAGATTGCCCTGGGGCGAGGTGCCGGGCAGGTTGTTGGCGGTACCGCCCGCTTCCCGCGCCGTGGTGGTGTCGTTCTGGGCGACGGGGGCATCGTCGACCGGGTTGAGGGTGATGAGGACGCTGGTGGTGGCCGTCAGGGCATCCTCGGTATTGCCGGGGATGCCGTCGCCGTTGAGCTTGTCACCCAGTTGGCCGTTGTCGTTGATCAGCACCGAGAGGGTGTCGCTGCCGTTGTAATCCTGGTTGCCACGGTAATTGAGGGTCAGCAGGGCGGCATTGAGGGCGGCCAGATTGCCGGTCAAGACCAGCTGGCCACCGCCGTTGTTGGTGACCACGCTCAGGCCGGTTGCGCTCCCCAGGGAGAGCACGCCCTGGATCACCGTCAGGGTGAGGGTGAGAGTACCGCTGCCCGCGTCCATGTCGGCCACCGAGAGCCCGACCAGCTGGAGATCCTGATCTTCATCCACGCTCTGGGCCGGGGTCGTGTTGCCCAGGGTGGGCGCATCGTTGAGCTCCACATAGCCGATGTTGGCTCCGGCTTCGAACTGGCCGGCGTCGATGCCTGCCTCGGTGAGCACTAGCCCGATCTGCCCCAGGGGGCCGCCATCGCTGTCGATGCGAACCTGCAAGGTGCCATAGCCTGCGTCCGTGATGGTGCTCCCCGCCGGCCCATCGAGCCGATAGACGCCCGCCGGCAAGATGCCAAAGGAGAAGCGGCCACTGCCATCCGTGGTGGTGGTGAAGCTCTGGTTGTCCCCGGCGGTGGCGAGGTCCCCATCCAGTCCGCCCCAGACCAGGGTGACCGTCTGGCCCGCGAGCCCGGGTCCATCCGGCTGGGTGCTGGCGGTGGCACTGGCGGTGTCGTTCCACAGGGTGCCGCTGACGAGGCCAAGCCCGGCTGTGCTGGCGAGCACATAGTTGTTGAGGGTGTTGCCCTGGCCATCCTGGCCGGTGCGCTCGCCGCTGGCGCTGCCGTCCGTGCCGACGGTGGAGCCGCCCCAGCCGCTGAAGTCTTCCGGCAGGCTGGACCAGGTCAGGGTGGCGTCGGTGCCGGCAATGGTGGCGCCATTGGGCAGATCGACGCTATAGGTCAGGGTCACCTCTGCGCCGCCATCGAGCCGGGAGAAGTCGACCGCGAAGCTGGCGCCCTGGGTGACCATGACGGTGACGCCCGGCGGCAGGCCATAGTTGTTGGCACTGTCGCCGCTGTCGTAGGTATAGAGGGTCCCCCCCCAGGGTGATGGTCAGGCTGGTCAGCGCATAGTTGCTGCCGCCGGGGAAACCGTCGGTCAGGCGCGGCTCGAAAGCGGCCAGGCCCCCGGACTGCGCGAAGCTTATCTGGACCTGGGCGCGGCCGGTGTTGCTGTCGATGGCCCTGGGGTCGAAGGCGATCACCGTCTTGTCCAGGCCACCCAGGCTGGGCTCTATGATGTCCTGATAGAGGGTCTGGCTGGTCCCGCGCTGGATCAGATTGTCCGGATCCGCGCCCACATAATCCCTGGCGAAGACCCCGAGCTGGGCGCCGGCCTGATTGCCCGCACTGTTGTCGACCCGCACGTTGAACTCGATGGCAATGCCCTCGAGGTCGCCGTCCGCATCCAGGTTGGAGATATCCCCCAGCCGGAAGATGATGGTCTGGTTGCCATTGGCGTCGGTCACTATCTCGATCTGGGCCGCGTCGAGCAGGCCCTGCAAGCCATTGGCCAGGGTCGAAGAGATGGCCTGGGCGGCGCTGCTGGTCTCGTTGCCCGCCACGTCGGCGCCCGTGATGGCGCTACCGCTCAGGCTGCTGGTCAGCCCTCCGCTGGAGATGAGGGCGAGACGCACCTGCTCCTTGTCGAGGAAGCTCAGTCCCTTGGGCAGGCTGACCCTCAGCTCATAGTTGTCGTTCTCCCCCTCGGGGATCAGGGCCACCACCTTGTAGCGGATGATCTCGCCGACAGTGACCTGCTCATGGCTGGCATCGGTGGCACCGCCCCCGGTGTCATCCACGCCGCCGACCCGGGAGATGAGGATGCCGCTGGCGATGGGGATCAGTGACTGATTGATGGCGCGGTAGTCGTTGAGCACCTGGCTGGCGGGCAGGCCGTCGGCACCGGTGCGTTCACCGGCGGGATCGGCCGCGGTGCCGAGGTTGCCGTTCAGGCTGGTCCACTCTACCTCTGCCTGGTTGGTCAACTGGGCAAAGTTGGTGGCGCTGGCATTGACCACACCGCTTAGCACCAGGGTCAGCTGCTTGCCCACGGCGATATCCAGGTTGGCATCGGCCCTGGTCTGCAACTGATTGCCTACCAGTTCGAACTGGCTGCTGACATCGACGCCATCATAGATGACCGATACCAGGTTGTAGCCACTCAGCTGGCCGGGCAGCAGATCGCTTAGCCGGATGTCGAAGGCGTCGAGGGGGCCGTTGTTGCTGATCACTATGTTGAAGCTGACCGCATCCCCTTCTTCAAAGCCGTAGGGCGGCGGGGTCGTGATGAGGTTCTGGGCTATGGTGAGCACCGGCTCCTGGATGAAGGCGGAGGGAGCGGGGGCCGTGGTGACCTCTCGCGTCAGGGCGCTGCCGCCGGCGACGTCACCGTCGGGATCCTGGTAGTGCAGGGTTGCGCCATTGCTGAGGCCGGTGCCGGCCTGGTTGGACGCGACATTGTCGGCGACCAGGCGCAACCGCAGGGTGAAGCTGTTGTTGCCCTCATTGTTGTCGGCGTTGGCGCCGCTTGCGCTGAAGCTGAAGAGGGCATCAGCGCCATTGGTGCCGACCCCGGCGCCCCCCAGGGTGGGCTCGCTGATGCTGCCGGCAAAGCCGGTGGTGATGAGCTCATAACCCTTGCCGCCATTGAAGCTGGTGTCGAGCCTGAAGCCGGGGGGAATGAGATCGCTGATGTTGAGCTGCTGGGTGCTCCCCTCCGGCAGGGTCACCCGGATGTCATAGCCCATGCTCTCGCCAATCACCAGATTGGCCCCCGAGGTATGGCCCGCACTGGAGGCGGAGGCGGCATCGCCATTGCTGAAGTCGAGGGTGAGGGTCGGGGCGGCGATCTGCGCGTTCCCCTTGTCGGTCAGATCGACGGGGGTGAAGTCTTGCCCGTTGTTGACGCTGGCGTAATTGCTGAGGGTGGCGCTGTTCTCCAGCGTGCTGCTGGCCCGGATGTCGGTGGCGACCTCCACCTCATAGGTGATGACGATGAGATTGCTGCCTGCATTGGCCGCCGCAGTGCCATCCCGTCCCGGCAACAAGGTCGCCACATTGCCGGCATCCAGGAAGCTGATGGTGTTGCCACTCACCTGGTAGTCGGTCCCCAGCACCAGCGGGGTGCCATCGCCCCGATAGATCTGCAGGTTGGCCGCCGCCAGCGAGCCGTTCAGGAAAGAGAGGCCGGCGGGCAGGGTGATGCTGGTAACCACATCGAAGGCCCCGCCACCGCCCCGGTTCTCGATGGCCGTCGCCAGGCGCAGCCTATCAGCGCCATCTATGTCGGTGACGCTGCCATTCACCGCATTTATGTCGGTGATCGGGCCGGTGAAGGGGACCCCGCCGCTGCCCGGTGCCTGCCAGCTGCCGGTGGTGCCGGTCACTGTGCCGTTGCTCGATGAGACGACCCCGTGGCCGATGGCGAGATCCGGCTCGGCGATGGAGGTGATGACGGTGACGTCAGAGCTGCTGAGCTGGGTCTTGTTGAGGGTGGTCACCTGGCTTGATTGCGCCAGCACGTCCAGGGTGCGCTGATCGGCGAAGGGTTGATCGCCGACCCTGAGGGTGAACTCCACCTCGATGCGGCTGCCCCCCAATGCGCTGGTGGCATAGCTGCCGAAATCGAAGACGAGGGAGTTGCCGGGGCCATTGCTGATGCTGACCAGATTGCCGAGGTTGGTGTCACCGCTGCCGAAGTGCCACTGGCCGACGCCGCTTCCTTCGCTCCAGTTGATGCCCGTCAGATCGAACAGCGGCAAGGGCAGGTAAGCCGTCAGCTTGAACTGTTCGTAGTCCCCGGTGACCAGATCGTAACTGAGCCGGAAGGTCACCTGATCCCCCGGACGCAGCTCGATGGCCCCCCCCGGGCTGCCGACCCCGTTGATGTTGGTCAGTGCGATCTCGACCTGGCTGGTGGGGATGCGCGTCGTGGTCTGGGAGCTGTCTGACTCGGTACCGCCGGTCAGGTTGGTGCCATTTTCAAGGACGCTGGCGGTGACGCTGGCGCTGTTGCCGATGGCATCCCCCTCGTTGATCTCGCTCTGGGGGTTGCCGGCCGGCGGTGTGTAGCTCTGGCTTATCAGGGCGCTGTAGCTCAGCAGCGCCAGGGTGGCCCCCTGCTGGTCATCATCGAAGGCGAGATCCCCGGCAAGCCAGCTCAGCAAGGGGAAGGCGTTGGCCAGGGACTGGCCGATGTCGAAGCTGATGCTGGTGGAGCCGTCGGCATTGACCATCGTGGTATAGACCAGGGCAATGGTCTCGTTCGCGCCATTGCGCGTCAGGGTCAGGGTGGGGGTGCCAGTCAGGGTCTGACCGTCCCCCAGGGTATCGGTGACGACAAACTGACCCTCGCCAAACAGATTCTTGCCGAAGGCGAAGTAGTCGGAGAGGGTCATCTTGATGCTGTAACCCAGGGTATCGCCCGGCGAGATCCCGGCCTTGCCGCCGTCGATGGCGAGGCTGACCTCTTTTTGCAGGGCGATGGAGCGGGCGGTGAAGCCGATGGGGTCACCCTGGCCGGCGAAGTCGATGCTGGTGGCGGGAGGCGTCAGATCCCGGCTGTCGAGCGGGGTCCACTCACCGCTGGCGGTGGGGGCCGCGATCGTGATCTGTACCGCATCCCCACTGTTGGGGTTGATCACCTGCTGACCGTTGGCATCGGCCTCGGGCACGTAGAACTTGACCAGGGTATCGGTGGCGGCGGCGAGGCTGCTGTAGGTCACGGTAAAGGCCTGGATGAAGAGGCTGTCGCTGTTGATGGCCGCCGTGATGAGGGCCGGGTTGGTGAGGACACGACCATCCGAGAGGGTGACCGAGGTGAGGATGCCATTCTGCCCCGGGGTGATGGCGGTGACCTGGATGGTGGCGGGCAGGGTCTGGCTGATGACGACGTTGTTCAGGGTCTGGCCATCGGCCGGGATGGCCGTCAGGACCAGGGTGTGGTTGAAGTTGGGGCCGGTCGCCGTCTCGCCTTCGGGCATGTCGAGGCTGTGCTCGAAGCGGATGACGGTCGGTTTGACCACAAAACTGTGCAAGTCCCCCTCGACCAGGCTGGGATCGTCGAGGGGATTGTTGAGGGCGTCATTGCCATACTGGAAACCGCTGCGAATGCCGATGGTCAGATCCGGCGACGCCGCCGAGTAGCTGGTGTCGGCCAGATTGCTCAACTGGGCGGTGATCTGGATAGGAATATCCGGTTGACCCTGATTGACGCTGCCAAAGGGGATCTCGACGACCACCAGGGTGTCACCGGCACGCAGGCCGACGTCAGCCGCCCGGATGACGAGGGGGTTGCCGCTGTCATCGACCGCGAGGGGATGGGTGGCATTGCCAGAAGCGTCGAACACCACGCTGTGGGTCTTGAGTGCCTGGCCCAGATAGCTGGCCTTGATGAAGCTGACCCCATCGTCTCCGTCCTTGCCGGTGCCGGGCAGGTAGAGATCCAGATAGGGGGCATAGCCGGTCTGGCTCGCCTCGTTGCTGACGGTGACAGTGAATTCGAACTGCTCGCCCAGCAGGACATTGGCGCTGCCAAGGGGCAGGCTGCTGCTGGGGTCGGCGTTGGCGAGCAGCCGATCGTAACTCTGCATCGCCGCCCGATCGAGTGAAAGGGGTTGACTGATGAGGCCCTTGCTCACCTCCAGCTCCCAGTTCCCCCCCTTGCTGCTGGCGCCGGTATCATCGCTAGATGCCGCCACATCGGCGCCGGTCCACTTGGCGAGGGCACTGACCAGCGCTCGTCCCGACTCCCCTGCACCGACCCGGCAGCCATACAGCTGGATGTCGGCTTGCTCGCTCAGGTGGGATTGCCAGCCTTGCAACTGCTGGCTGACGCTGGCCAGGTTGTCGGCCGTCAGGGTGCGGTTGCCGAGGGTGAACTGGCCGGCCGCGCCGTGGGAGAGGACCTGGACGGCATCAACCTGACCCAGCTCCGCCAGTTTGGCGCCGATGGCGGCCAAGGCGTCGGTCTGCTTGTCGATGAGCAGCAGGCTGACATGGCTGTCGAGGTTTTTGGTCAGCTGGCTGGCCTGCTCGATGCGGGAATCGATGACCAACAGTTGGCGAGGCTGGGCCGTCTGCGTAGGCGCCCCATGATCCGGGGCGTCAGCCGGGGTGGCCTGGTTATCCTGGTTCTGATGCTCGGCGGCGACGGCGGCGGCGCCATCAAACAGAATGCGCGGCTCCAACGCCAGCATCTGCTGTTGGGGCTTGAAGAACGGGTTGGCAGGCTTGTTGACCATGGCTATCGCATCCGTGCGTTAGTTAATGGTGTTAAGTTATGCCACAACCTTGGTTAAGTTTCTAATGCAGCCAGATGATAAATATGTATTTTTTGAGACCAAATGGGTCTGGAATTCACCTCTGGTATTCGGCCCCATATCTGGGGCCTGGGGTGTCAGGGGAGGGTGATATGGAACCTGGCGCCGCCAAGCGGTGACTCGTCAACCCGGATCTTGCCGCCATAGCTGTGCACGATTTCGGTCACTACCGCTAGCCCTATCCCCTGGCCGGGGGAGCTGTCGGCCCTGACGCCGCGCTGGAAGATCTGCTGCGACTTGCCGGGGTCGATGCCGGGGCCGTCGTCTTCCACCACGATGAGCAGGCCGCTGCCCTGGCGGTTGACCCGCACCTGGATCTCGCTGATGGCGAACTTGCAGGCGTTGTCGAGCAGGTTGCCCATCAACTCCATCAGGTCGCCCTGTTCACCGTGAAAGAAGACGTCGTCATCAAACTGGAAGCCGGTCTGCAGCTTCTTGTGGCGGTAGACCTTGGTGAGGCTGGCCAGCAGCTTCTCGATGAGGGGCACCGGCTCGGTGCCCTTGCTGGCAAGGCGTTTTCGTCCGGTGACGGCACGGCGCAGCTGGTACTGGATGATCTGATCCATGGTGGTGATCTGCTCACTGATGTTGTCATGGATATCGTGGCCGAGCTTGAGCTCCTGGGCGGTGATCTGGATAAGCGCCAGCCGGGTTTTCAGGCTGTGGGCCAGATCGTTCAGGGCGTGCTGATAACGCTGGGTCTGCTGGCGTTCGTTCTCCAGCAGCTGGTTGACCGACTCGGTCAGCGGCGTCAGCTCCCGCTCGTAGTCGTTGGAGAGCGACTCCCGGGAGCCTGCGCGGATCTCGTCAATCTGCCGCGCCATGGTGCGCAGGGAGGAGAGACTCCAGAAGCTGGTGAGCAGCAGCAGGGCCCCGAGCAGGCAATAAGAGAGCAGCGCCTGACGAATGCAGCGGTAGAGATACTCCCGGGTCTGGGCCTGGTAACGCTTGGCGGAATCGACCATGACCACGTAGTAGGTGGTGGGGCCGTCGCCGTGGTTGCGCAGGAAGCGCAGGCTGTAGATGAAGTAGCTCTCGCCGTTCTTGATGGTGTGCAGCTTGAAGAAATAGTCCTGATCCAGGCCGCCAAGGTATTTCATCAGATCCCGGCAGATGGTCCCCTTCATGGTGATCACCTCGGGCATGTGCAGGCTGGACCAGCTCAGCTCACCGTCGGAGCGGCAGATCAGGGTGTCGAGATTGGGGTCGATGGCATCCGGGGTGATGTTGCCGAGATCCGTGATGGCATGGGGATCGGGCTGCTTGGAGGAGAAGAGCTTGGAGAGATTCTCCTGCATGCGGATGCTGGCCTTCTGCGCCTGCTCCTCGGCGTGGCCAAGATAGAGGATATAGACGGAGAAGGTCATGATGAGCGCGATGACCAGCATGGCGCTCAGCATCAGCTTGAGGTGCAGCGAGCGGCGGATCAGTTGCATGGGGTGCAGCATGAAACGGGGCATCAGCTGCAGGAGAGGTTGAAGATGTAACCCTGACGGCGGATGGTGGAGATGGGTGATATGACCCCTTCCGGATCCAGCTTCTTGCGCAGTCGGCTCACCATCACCTCTATGGTGTTCGGATCCCCTTCGCCATCGCCATAGAGTTGATCCAGCAGCTGTTGCTTGGAAACCACCTGGCGGGCGTTGCGCATCAGGTATTCCAGGATCAGATACTCGAAACTGGTGAGTACAGTGACTTCGCCAGCGACGGTGAGCTCCTTGCGGGAGAGATCCAGCTCGTAGTCACCCGCCTTCACCCTGGGGGAGATGAAACCGGCGCTGCGGCGAACCAGGGCATTGAGGCGGGCCAGCAGCTCGTCTTTCTGGAAGGGCTTGACCAGATAGTCGTCGGCGCCGGCCTCCAGACCCTCCACCTTGTCTTGCCAGTTGCCCCGGGCCGTCAGGACTATGATGGGGAAGGGGATCTGCTGTTCGCGCAGCCGGCTGATGAGCTGCAGACCGTCCATGTCCGGCAGGCCCAGATCGATGATGCCAACGTCGATGGGGTAGTCGGCCGCATAGTGCAGCGCCACCTGGGCACTGTCAGTGCTGTGGACTTGATTCTGGGCCTCGGTCAACAGCGTGGTGAGGTGATGATTGAGCAGCTTGTCGTCTTCGACCAGTAGGATTTTCATAAGATGCATGATGATAAGGGTCCAGGCTGTCAATTAGAGGGTGTCTAAGGGGGAGAGTCAACGAGGATCCTACATAACCCCCCTGTATCGGGACTGAATCGTGTCTGCCTTTATTATCATCGCTCCGCCTCACTCCGTGACCAGGCGGATCCATGACCCCTCAACCAAAGCTAACGGCAACCTTGGGCTCACCGAGCACTTCAGCACCAAGGGTTGCGACCGTTCCTATCGCACGGGCCGGGGCTTGGCATATATATAGGCGCACTATCAGGGGTCATGGTGTCGTTGTGGTTACCTCATCTTGACGACCAGACCACTACAGGTGCATAGATTTAACCTTATGAATTAATTTGATTTTCATCTTATTGTCAGAGGTTGGATAACACAGTCTGGCGGGATGTATACATGTCTCCTGAAGCGATCTGGGTGGAAAGTTCGATGAACGGTTTTTATTGAATCCTGGACGGCATGGGGGGGTTCCTGTTGTTTTGACTGTTCATCCTTGGGGCAAACAAGATAGAATCTGGCCCAAAATCGGGTTTGGGGCACTTAACTGCCCAAGATGTGAACAATGCTGGGCCGGGAGTGCCTGAGCGAGCAATGTGATGTGATGCCATTGTGAAACATCAACCAAAACAAGAAGCTGGAGGATATGATGACCAACAGCGCGCACAATCAGGTTAAAGGCAGCATGCTGGGGGCTGTAACCTAGGGGCGGTAGCGTACTCATTTATCCATATCAAACTTGCGTTGGTTCATCGCCGTTAATCCTCTTGCTTTGAGAATCTTTCTGCATGTAGACAGTCAAACATCACCCAACGAATTCCGTTGAGTGGGTTCAAACATTTGTGAGCTCAGCGCAATCACTTTGCCCTATGAAGAAAAAACCAGCCCCAGCCAGAGTGACACACAGTAGCAAACCCTAACCAAAAATCTTTCCTTTTCATTAGATTGCAATCGGGAACCTTTCAATGAAGATCCTTGTAACCGGCGGCGCCGGTTTTATCGGTTCGGCTGTTGTTCGCCATATCATTCAGCATACCCAAGACTCAGTGGTCAACCTCGATAAGCTGACCTATGCGGGCAATCTGGAATCGCTGGCGGCGGTATCTGCCAGCGATCGTTACGCGTTCGAGCAGGTCGATATCTGCAACCGCGCCGAACTGGATCGGGTGTTTACCCAGCACCAGCCGGATGCCGTGATGCACCTGGCAGCTGAAAGCCATGTCGATCGTTCCATCACCGGCCCTGCCGATTTCATTGAGACCAATATCGTCGGCACCTACATGCTGCTGGAAGCGGCCCGCGCTTACTGGAATGGGCTGGATGAGGTACGCAAGGCGGCTTTCCGTTTCCACCATATCTCCACCGACGAGGTGTATGGCGATCTGCCCCATCCGGATGAAGTCGCTCCTGGCGAGGCGTTGCCGCTCTTTACCGAGACGACCCCTTATGCCCCCAGCAGCCCCTATTCTGCCTCCAAGGCATCGAGCGACCACCTGGTGCGCGCCTGGCGTCGTACTTACGGCCTGCCGACCGTGGTCACCAACTGCTCCAACAACTACGGCCCCTACCACTTCCCCGAGAAGCTGATCCCGCTGGTGATCCTGAATGCGCTGGATGGCAAGCCGCTGCCTGTCTATGGCAAGGGCGATCAGATCCGTGACTGGCTCTATGTGGAAGATCATGCCCGTGCACTCTATACCGTGGTCACCACTGGCGTGATGGGCGAGACCTACAACATCGGTGGGCACAACGAGAAGCAGAACCTGGAGGTGGTGCATACCATCTGCAATCTGCTGGATGAAATGGTGCCGAAAGCGAGCTCCTATCGCGATCAAATCACCTATGTGACCGACCGACCCGGCCACGACCGCCGTTATGCCATCGATGCCAGCAAGATGAGCTGCGAACTGAATTGGCAACCGCAAGAGACCTTCGAATCTGGTATTCGCAAGACAGTACAGTGGTATCTGGAAAACCAGCAGTGGGTCGGTAACGTCAAGAGCGGTGCCTACCAGACCTGGGTCGCTCAGCACTATGGGGAAGAGAAGTAATGAAAGGAATTATTCTGGCTGGCGGTTCTGGCACTCGCCTTTACCCTATCACCATGGGAGTCTCCAAACAGTTGTTACCAGTTTATGACAAGCCCATGATTTATTACCCACTGTCAGTATTGATGCTTGCGGGGATCAGGGACATCCTGATTATTACAACACCTGAAGATCAAGCAAGTTTTCAACGTTTGCTAGGTGATGGCAGTAATCTTGGCATTAATCTGCAATTCGCAGTGCAATCATCTCCAGATGGTTTGGCTCAAGCCTTTTTAATCGGCGAAGAGTTTATTGATCGTGATAGCGTTTGCTTGGCGTTAGGCGATAATATTTTCTGGGGACAGGGTTTTTCTCCGATATTAATGCGTGCCACCCAGCGTCAAACTGGTGCCACTGTTTTTGGTTATCAAGTGAAAGATCCCGAACGCTTTGGTGTTGTTGAATTTGATCAAAATAGAAAGGCGATCAGTATTGAAGAAAAACCAGTTAAGCCAAAGTCCAACTTTGCAGTTACAGGACTCTATTTTTACGATCACAAAGTGGTTGAGTTGGCCAAGAAAGTTAAACCCTCAGCCCGTGGTGAGCTCGAGATTACCACTATCAACGATATGTATTTGCAAGCAGGTGAATTGAATGTAGAACTACTCGGTCGTGGTTTTGCCTGGCTTGATACTGGTACCCATGAAAGTTTGCATGATGCCGCTTCTTTTGTTGAAACCATCGAAAAACGCCAAGGTTACAAAATCGCCTGCCTAGAAGAGATAGCATGGCGAAATGGCTGGTTAACAGATGAACAATTGTCAATGGCTGCTAATTTGATGGCTAAAAATAGCTATGGTGAGTATTTGAGTTCGTTAAAAAAATAGAAACCAATTTTTTGGGCTTAATGAATCGGATTTGCTATGTATACTGCAGAATCAAAAACTATTAAAGTCTTTGCTACTGGGCTGAAAGGATTTAAAGCAATACAGGGATTTAGAGGGAAAACTAATAAAATTATCGTTATTATTGGAAAAGATATAAATGTCAAAAATGATTTTTCCAATGAAATAGAAGCGTACTGCAGACAAGAAAATTTAAAGTATTATTTTAGTGCAAAACATGCAGACAAACATGAGTTTGGCCTTGCAGTCGCTGCTGGATGGCAGAGAATGATATTTGATATCCCTTTTTTTGCATTGATAGTTTTTCATGATTCTTTATTGCCGAAATATCGTGGTTTTAATCCCTTGGTCACAGCGTTACTGAATAAAGATGACTGTGTTGGGGTAACGGCTTTAATGGCATCAGACAAATATGATCGTGGTGATATTTTATCTCAAGTGAGAGTGCCAGTTGTATACCCAATCACGATAGAAGATGCAATTATAATGGTAGGTGATGCCTACTTTCATATTGCAGGTGAGATTTATGATTTATTTACTTTAGGGTTGTTACACGGAAAGCTCCAAGATGAATCGCTAGCAACATATAGTCTATGGCGTGATAATGATGACTATGCGATAGACTGGAGTCTTGACTCTCATACAATAGAACGACATATAAATAGCGTCGGTTATCCGTATCTCGGTGCTTCGTCATTCGTTGATGGGGCATTGGTGAGGATAAAAAAAGTATCATTAGCTCGTGATGTTGTTATTGAAAATAGAACGCCAGGAAAGATCATCTACTTTGAAGATAATATGCCAGTTGTTGTTTGTGGTCAGGGTTTGCTCAGGCTGGAATCTATAGAAGATGATAGCGGCAATAAATTACAGATAAAGAAACTTAGAATTAGGTTCAAATAAAATGATTAATTTCAACAAGCCTTATCTTCATGGTAAAGAGATAGTATATATTGCTCAGGCCGTCGCAACAGGCAAGATTTCCGGTGATGGTACCTTTACTAGAAAGTGTCATGAATTTTTTGAACAGCGCTATGGTTTTAAAAAGGTACTAATGACTACATCATGTACCGATGCGTTGGAGATGGCTGCAATTCTATTAGATATTCAGCCTGGTGATGAGGTTATCGCCCCATCCTATACATTTGTGTCGACTGTCAATGCTTTTGCACTGCGTGGCGCTAAAATCATCTTTGCTGATAGCTGTAGTGAGCATCCTAACGTTGATCCCGTACAAATAGAAAAACGGATTACTCCTAACACCAAAGCCATTGTAGTTGTTCATTATGCCGGGGTTGCGTGTGACATGGATGCCATTATGGCAATTGCAAATCAGCATAATATCCCTGTGGTAGAGGACGCCGCACAAGCGATTGATAGCTATTACAAAGGGAAGCCACTCGGCAGCATAGGTACATTTGGAACGTTCTCATTTCATGAGACTAAGAATATCATCGCCGGTGAGGGGGGATTGCTTGCCATCAATGATGATAAATACATTCATCGTGCTGAGATTATCCGCGAGAAGGGGACGAACCGCTCATCATTCTTTCGAGGTGAAGTCGCTAAATATGGTTGGGTAGATATTGGTTCCTCATTTTTGCCATCCGATATTATTGCAGCATATCTTTATGCTCAGCTTGAGAATATAGATACCATTCAGGCTCGACGTAAAAATATTTGGCAGCGTTATTACGATAATTTGGTCAAAACCTTGGTGAATACTGGCATTGACCTTCCGAAAGTTGCCGATTACTCAACTAATAATGCTCACATGTTCTATCTTGTATGTGAAGATCTTGAGCAACGTACGGCATTGATCCACCATCTAAAAGATAATGGTATACATGCCGTGTTTCATTACATATCACTACATAGTAGTGAATATTATCAAGCCAAACATGCTGGTTCTTCCCTACCACAGTCCGATTTTTATACAGATACCTTGGTGCGTTTACCCCTGTTCTATGAATTGACTGATGAACAGGTGGATTTCGTTTGCGATAAAATTTCAGGTTTTGTTAACCAGTAATGAAAAAGAAAATATTACATATTGCTTCTCTTGACAAGTTTATTCCTGGGTTTATTGACTTGTTGCATCAGCATTTTTGTAGTGAATTACATACAGTGCTGACGTTTGGTGATAAGAAAAAGTACCCTTATCATCAAACTCCAAACACCATGCATTTCACTACTTTCAGGAGTGCCAGAGTTTTATTTAGACTTCTATTGGAATTGCATAGGCATGATAAAATAATATTACATGGGTTGTTTATGAACCACCTAGTGATATTGTTATGTTTTATGCCATGGTTACATAAAAAATGCTATTGGGTTATGTGGGGATGGGATCTTTATTATCATCAGCTTGCAGTGAAGAACACTCATTACCGATTCATGGAGGTATTTAGAAAGTTTCTTATTAGTCGGCTAGGCGGTTTTGTCACCTATGTTGATGGTGATTATGAAAATGCACAGCAGTGGTATGGTGCCAAAGGTAAATATTGTGAATGTATTATGTACAGGAGCAATGTGTATAGTGGGGGAGAATTATTTTCATCGGATGAAAAAGAAAATATTGTAAGTGATAAAAAAAAGGTGAATTTGCTTGTTGGAAATTCAGCCGATCCAGCAAATAACCATCTACATGTTTTTGAAAAACTAGCTGAATTTGATTTATCCAATTTAGTAGAGAAAATATACTGCCCACTATCATACGGCGATCCTGAGTATGCGAGTCAGATTAAACTCAAGGGAGAAATGATGTTTGGGGATAAATTTCATCCATTGATAGAGTTTATGCCATTAGAGCAATATAACCAAATCTTAGATGAAATTGATATAGCCATATTTGCGCATAATCGCCAGCAAGGCATGGGTAATACCATTAATCTACTTGGTCGTGGCAAGACTGTGTTTATGCGTGATGGAACCAGTTCTTATGCTTTGCTGAATAAGCTTGGTATCACAGTATTTCCTCTCGAAGATTTAAGTATAACCATTCAGCACGCTACAATTTCATTAGAAAATAACAGAAATGTGAGTGATTATTTCAGCGAGAGTAATTTGATCAAACAACTTGAAATTATCTTTACTTGAAATGCTATCTGATAGGTATATCTCCATGTGTGACATTACAGCATGACACCAAAAAAAATACTCCATTTTGCCTTGGGCCCTGTCGGTGGGGCGTTGCTGGGGATAATCTCATTACCCATTATTGCCTGGTTCTTCAGCCAAGAAGATGTGGGTAAAATGGCATTACTACAGGTTGTGCTGAGCTTTGCTACCTTGTTCTTTACCCTTGGACTTGATCAAGGTTACGTTCGTGAATTCCATGAGTCGCTGAATAAACCACAGTTATTAAAAACCTCCGTATTACCAGGCTTTTCTGTATTGCTAGTCAGTTTGATGACCTGTTTACTGTTTGGGTCTTTTTTAAGTGAGCTGGTATTTTCAATACAATCAACCTTCGTTAGTTGGATGCTGGCCATTGCTCTATTATCGAGCTTTTTATCACGATTTTTATCGCTTGTACTGCGTATGAATGAACGTGGCTTGGCCTTTTCAATGAGCCAAGTGCTGCCTAAAGCATTTATTTTATTAATCATTCTTTCGTATGTTCAGCTAGACATAGGGAAAACATTTGAGAATCTACTGTTAGCAAATACTTTATCAATAGTTTTTGCATGCTTGATATTTTCCTGGAATGCTCGGACTGAATGGTATTTGAGTTTCTCTTGTGAAATAGATATTCAGCAGTTGAGAAAAATGCTTCGTTTTGGTTTGCCATTAATCTTTAGTGGCATAGCGTTTTGGGGGTTGACCTCAGTAGACCGAGTCATGCTAAGTCGCTGGAGCAATTATAACGAACTAGCAATTTATTCTGTATCTGTTAGTTTTGCTGCCGCCGCGACAATATTTCAATCTGTATTCTCAACGGTATGGGCTCCGACTGTATATAAGTGGGCGAGCAATAATGAAGGCCATGATAAAGTTATAATGGTTAACCGTTATGTTCTCATGCTCGTGGTTGTATTATTTTGCTTAGCTGGCCTATTCTCCTGGATTGTGCCACTTATTCTTCCGAGCGAATACGCATCTGTACAGTGGGTTTTAGTCGCATGTATAGCTTACCCACTTCTTTATACTCTTTCAGAGACTACAGTTGTCGGGATTGGTATTTCACGCAAGTCTTCATATGCCATGTTGGCAGCTGTATTAGCATTGCTGGTAAACTTGTTATGCAACTATTTCTTGATTCCACTCTTTGGTGCCGCAGGTGCAGCCAGTAGTACCGCATTATCTTTTTGGTTCTTTTTAGTATGCCGTACTGAGTTCTCCATCCATGTTTGGAGACCTATGCCAAGAATTGCATTATATAGCTTCACTTTTATGGCGGTTATTGGGGCTGTCATGGGGGCACTGCAGCAGAATTTGTTAGGATATATGATTTACATATATTGGAGCCTATTGCTCCTTTGTTGTCTGTGGTTCTTTAGGTGTGAAGTGTTAATGGTTGGGCGGAAGTTGGTTTCATTGGTTAAGAATAAAAGTTGAACTTCTTTGAAAAATACTTAGCTCATGCCCAATAACAGCAGATTTAATGCATATGTTATTCCAGAGACTTTAAATTCTTAGGAATAGGGAGTAATCCTTATGTTAAGAAGTTGAGTGTTTTACTGAATAAATGTGTACATAGATAAGCATTATTTCTGAGTCTTAAACTATTATTTTTCAATAATTTTTAAATTAAATATGGCAAGTCATGTTATTGGAGTGGGGAGAGGACCGTACCGAGGTACGACATGGAGCTGTATTTTTATACATAAACATTATGTTTTCTCATGAGAGGCTTAAAGTTTAAAGTCAACCTCAGTCAAAGTTACTAATAGGTAGTATATGTTCAAAATAATTGTAATGAAGGCTTACTGTTTCATGATAGGCAAGGCCAGCATTTTTATAACGACAAAGTCATTCAAAGACTACTCCTCCTCATTGATGCATAAAGAGAATCTCCGGAGATTGAAAGCTAAAGGCGTCACTCTTGGTGAAAATAGTGTCGTGTATGGAACTACTTTTTCGACAAGCTACAAAGGGGACCAATTTTATATTGGTAATAACTGCACTATAACTGGCAGTACGTTACTTGGTCATGATGCATCACCAACAATATTTCTCTCTGAGCTTATTAATAGAGATAAGCCTTGGTTACCTGGAGCTCGGAGTAGTTTTCGAAAGCCTATAGTTATCGGTGATAATGTTTTTATTGGCTATGGTTCAATTATCATGCCTGGAGTAAATATTGGCAGCAATGTAGTGATCGCCGCGGGAAGTGTTGTCACCAGAAATGTCCCCAGTAACTCTGTTTATGGCGGCAATCCGGCGAAGTTAATTAAAGGTATTGATTCATTTATTGAAAAGTACAGGCATTTATATAACTCTGACCCAGAGGCATTTTAATTGCTATCTTACATTACCAGTAATCGTTTCTTCATTAATTTCCCCATATTGCTTTTGGCATTATTAGGGCCTTTCTCAACAACTTTTTTTGACAAAATAAACCTTGTATTCTGTTTTTTGATTTCTGCTTCATATATATTCATAGCACTGTTAAACTTCAAAACTATAAAGATATCTAACTTCTCACTATCAATAATATTGTCTCTAGTGCTTGTTACATTCTTGGGATACATGTCTAGTATATATTATCAGGGGCATTTATCAGGAGCTTATGTTGAGCAGATTTTATTTGGTCGGCTCTTTACGATTTTAAGTACAATACTATTTGTGTTGTCCATTGCTATCTGGAGTTCTAGGGCATCTACAACTGAGTGTTATGCATTCTTGTGTATTGCCAGTGTGTCTACTATTATATTTCTATTTTTTGCATATGTTCAGCAGTTATTTTTCTACCTACATTTACCTTTCTTTGTGGAAAGCCGCTCTGATATGCATGGGGTACCTCAGGTTCTGAGGAGTATCATACCAAACCGTATCACATCGATAGCAAGAGAACCCAACTTTTATGCACCAATCCTTATAGAATCAATCATTCTTGCACGTTTTATTTTTTCTGGTTTTTGGAAATATGTGTTTATATTTTCCACATTGATTATTTTGGTTCTTACCTTCTCCGGCGGGGCTTATGCTCATTTAATATTGTTATTATTTTTCTTCATAGTGCAGAGGATGAGTTTTACAGGTAAAGGGTTAATGTCTTTACTAAAGATAATAACGGTTTGTCTTGTATTTGGTCTTGTTGCATATATGCTTTTTGAAAATGAGGTCGCCATACTACTCGATTTTATCGAGGCTAAGACGTCAACAGAATCATCGGGTGCCTCCTTCCGTTCTCAAGTCATGACAGCAATATTCAATGAGTGGTCTTCCTCTAGTTTTAAAAGCCTCATCTTTGGCCATGGAGTCGGTACACTTGCATTTTTTAATGAAATATCTGAGGGGGGGGTATATTTAGATTTCGCAATCACAAATAATTTTTACCTTGATTACCTATGGGACACAGGGATAGTCGGGATTATATTATTTGTAGTGTTATGGGGATATGGAATTTCATTTTTCTTCAACAGAAGAAAGAAATCTATTTTCTTTGAATCGGGATTGTTGTTATTCGTCAGTTTGCTAATTACCGGGCTATATCGTTCCGAATACGTAACCACTCATTTTTCTTGGGTATTAGCATTGGTTATTGTTATTTATAGAGTGTGTTATCTTAGTACTAAAGACATAATTTTTGAGCACACGGTGAAAAATTAATTGACTGGTTATATTCGACATGAAAAAAATTCTATTTGCTAATACGTCATTTCTACCTGCAATCGGTGGGGTTGAAAATTCGATCAGGAGTTTGATGGAATCCTTCACTTTAGATGGTTGGGAGTGCCATTTAATTACCCGAACTCAGTCTGAATTATATACAGGTCCTATTGAAAATATATCCTTTTATCAAACAAATGGATTTTTTGATAAGAAAGGTGTATTTAGAACTATATATACAGTTCTAAAAAGAGAGGCATTTGACATAGTTGTTGTTCGTCATCATTTTCTAGCCTGGATAATATCATTCTTCTGTCGAGATTATATATATATCATACCTGGTGTGTACGAACATCAAAATCATCGAGAGAAAAACCTCAATATCATTTCAAAGTTGAAATATTGGGCTCACGTTATAATTCAACGTTTCGCAATTAAACGTTGCCATAATAATGTGGTGTTTAGTGATGAGATGTATCGCCAGGTTAGAGAGTTTTATCGTGGCGCAAGTTTAACGAAGCTAAGTCCTGGTGCTGATGCTCATCGATTTTATCGTCGTGATAAAATAGTTAGGGACACAGTGAAGGTCCAGAATAACATTAGCCCAGAGGACCTGTTGTTGTTATGTATTGGCCGACTTGTTGATGTGAAGAATTTTGGTCTGGTTATTCGCTCCCTTGCCCACTTACCCGAGCACTTCAAGCTAATGCTAGTAGGTGATGGGCCTGAGAAGGAGAGTTTAAACGCATTGGCATATGATCTCGGAGTGGCTGAGCGAGTCGTTTTCTTTGGCAAGACAGATGAGCCTGAGTTGTTTTATGGGGTAGCTGATGTATTTTGCCTCCCTTCAACTTATGAACCTTTTGGGCAAGTTTTACTTGAGGCCACTTTGTCATCATTACCTGTTGTTGCACTTGACCCTACACATCCTGGTATTAAAACAGCAACGGCAGAAATATATAAAAACTACCACGGTGTTGTGCATTTTTCTGATGGGGATCCAGCATCCTATGCATCAAAGGTAAAATATGCAGCATCTTGTCCCATCGACGAAATAGAGTTGGTTAGATTTAAGCGTGACTACTCTTGGGATAACTTAAAGAATAACTTGATTAAGTTGAACGGTGAGTAAAATGGAACTGGAAATGCTTTATGCTACATATGGTGATAGAGTTAACCAATTGCTTCATAATCTCCCAGAAAGTAGTGATAAACTAAAAATAATCATAGTGCATCAAGTCGATGATGTTCGCCATAACGCTCAGCACCTATTTTCACATCGCTCAGATGTAAAATATTTCATGATGTTAGATAAGGGGGTATCAAGAAGTAGAAATTTTGCACTTCAGCAAGCCACGGGAGATATTATTCTTTTTTGTGATGACGATGTTACTTACTCGGAGGGTTTCATAGATAGCATTTTCGATGAGTATGTTAAAGATAGTGATATTGACTCAATAACTTTTAGCTATTCAACTCCCACATCTGGAGTGCTTTCTAGGTTCAAATCGTATCCTTATCGACATAATTTGCGGTCGATTCTCAGCGTGGGAACAATAGAAGTTTCTGCTCGCCTTTCTGGCGTTAAACGGGTTGGGGCTTTCTTTCCTGAAGATCTAGGTGCGGGGAGTAAATTTTATTGCTGTGATGAACCTGTATTTTTAAGTAGATTGATGAAATCTGGGTTGGTAGTGGAGTATAGACCTATATCCATATGTACCCATCCAGATCTATCAAGTGGCTTATCGATTGATAACTATGATGCTCTTATGTCGCGCTTGATCTGTTTCAGATACATATATGGATACTTCTCTGGCTCCATTCTACTATCCTTGTTTGCTGCTAAAAACTTTAGTCGTTTGTCATTGAAGTATTTACTGATGTCAATGTGCTCTATTTTTATATTGAAGCCTTAGCAGTTAGCTTTTTCAGGGGCCTGAGTTGTAACGTGATGACGAGGAGCGTATGAGCGTCAAAGAGAACATATCAATAGTTATGCCTGCTTATAACGCAGGGAAATTTATACGTGAAAGTATCAATTCTGTATTAGCACAGACCTATAATGACTGGCGCCTTTATATTGTAGATGATGCATCTACTGACGAAACGTCTGCTATTATAAAGCAAATCAAAGACGATAGAATTGAATATACCTTGCTAGAGCGTAATGCCGGTGTAGCTAATGCGAGGAATATTGCTATTGAAAAGGCTCAAGGGAAATACATTGCATTTCTTGACAGTGATGATCTTTGGGAAAAAGATAAATTAGAAAGGCAAGTTGGACTTTTAGCACATGGTTATGATGTAGTATGTGGGAATTATTCGACGTTTCTGGCAGACTCTAATCACGCTATATCAGTACGCACTAGCCCGATAGAGTTCAACTATTATGATATGCTCAGTTGTAACCGCATAGGGAATCTAACTGGAATATATAATAGAAATTCTCTTGGGAAATTTTATCAGGAGAATTGTGGACATGAAGACTATTTGATGTGGTTGTCAGTCATGAAAACTGCAAAAAAAGCTGCTTGTGTGCAAGATGTCATCGCTCGATATAGATTGAGTGAAAGCTCATTATCCGGCAATAAACTGGTCGCAGCTAAATGGCAGTGGCATATATATCGAAATAAAATGCTTTTAAGCTTGCCTGATAGTTTGTATTATTGGTTAAGATATGCATCGATTGCATTGGGAAGAAAATTCTTCAACTACAATTAGAAACCAATGTGTATTTATTTTGACCTTTTTTAGGCTTCTGGGGGTTATCTTTGTCATTTCAACGCCGTCACTCACGCTGGTATGAGCGTGTGTTATTCAGCCCACCCTCCTTGTTTCTGTTCGGAGCCTTGCTTGCGGTATGTCTGCCAGCCATCGAGCGCTGGGGATGGGAGTTTTGGGGTTATCTTGATGCGGTCAGGTTAAACACGTTAAGCGGAGCCTTTGTGGCCTTCCTGCTGACAGGGATAGTGCTCCAACGTTTCTTGCGCTACCCGGGGGCCAGCCCGGTCGCCTATATGATCCCTACTGTGACGACCCTTTATGGGGCCCTTGTAGGGATCCTCTTCTTCCTGCGTCTGCCTTACAGCCGCCAGGTATTGTTTGAGTCATATTTGGTAGCGCTGCTTTGCTGCTGGCTTGCCTACTTCATCGGCCGCCGTTATCGGACACCCAAGTATGCGCTGCTGCCGTTTGGTGACTACCAGGCCCTGACTCAGCACACCTGCGTACAATGGCGTCTGCTGGACAAGCCCGACCTGGGGGCCGTGCGCTATGACGCCGTGGTGGCAGACCTTAGGGATGAGAAGCTGGCTGGCGAGTGGGAGCGTTTTCTCGCTCGCTGCGCTCTGGCTCATATCCCCGTCTATCACATCAAGCAGATTAGCGAGACCCTCACCGGCCGGGTGAAGATTGACCATCTGCACGAGAACCAGCTCGGCTCTCTCTTGCCCTCACCCGTGTACGCCTTTATCAAGCGGGGCATGGATATACTGGCCGCGGTGATCGCGATCCCCTTGTTCTCCCCCTTGATGCTGGTGACGGCGATCCTCATCAAGCTGGAGAGCCCGGGCCCCGTGATGTTCCTGCAAAACCGGGTAGGGAAGGGTAACCAGGATTTCAGGATCTACAAGTTCCGCAGTATGTGCCAGAACTCCGAGCAGCACGGTGCCCAGTTCGCCCAGGACGGTGACATGCGCGTCACCCGGGTGGGCAAGGTGATCCGCAAGCTGCGCATCGATGAGTTGCCGCAGTTCTTCAATGTGCTCAAGGGTGATATGAGCCTGATCGGGCCGAGGCCGGAACAGCGTACCTTCGTCGATCAGTTCGAACGGGAGATCCCCTTCTACATGTATCGCCACATAGTGCGGCCGGGGATCAGTGGTTGGGCACAAGTCGTGCACGGCTATGCTGCCGATGCCGATGACACGCGCATCAAGATTGAGCACGATTTCTACTACATCAAGCACTTCTCCCTTTGGCTGGATGTACTGATCGTGTTCAAGACCATCCGCACCATTCTGACCGGTTTTGGCGCGCGGTAATCCCGATGCGGATCTTGTTGCTGGGGGCTCGTGGCCAGTTGGGACGAGCCCTTTTTTCTGCTCTGAACCATGACTTCCCTCATTGGCAAGTGGTGGCGCTGGGCAGAGACGAGTGTGATATTGCCGACCCGCGATCCTTGGTGGATGTCCTGAATCTTCATCGTCCGGATGTCATCATCAATGGGGCTGCCTATACGGCAGTCGATCGTGCACAAGCAGAGCCTGAGCTTGCAGAATGCATCAATCATGGTGCCGTGCTGACCCTTGCCCAGGAGGCAAGGGCTAGGGGTGTCCTGCTGGTGCATTTTTCCACCGACTATGTGTTCGATGGCACAGGGATAAGACCCTGGGCCGAGACGGACAAGCCCAACCCCCTCAATGTTTATGGTGCAAGCAAGTATGCCGGTGAGCAGGCAATACAGGCGCTATGTCCTGATTACCTGATCTTGCGCACCAGCTGGCTCTATGGCGGTGAAGGCCCGCATTTCGCTCGTTCCATACTTGGCCGTGCCAGGGAGGGGGGGCCCCTTCAGGTGGTGGATGATCAATGGGGTGCGCCGACCCAGGTTCACTGGCTGGCAAGGGTAGCTGTGTTTGCGCTGTCACAAGTGCTGAACGATCCGGGTAAGGGAGGCTTGTATCATCTGACGTGCGAGGGGGAGACAAGCTGGCATGGCTTTGCCTCTGCGCTGGTACGAGAAGCTTGTCGGTTGGGGCTGTTGACGAATTCCGTTCCGGTTAATCCCATTCCGTCGGCGAACTGGCCCCAGGCGGTCCGTCGTCCGCTCAACTCCAGGCTCGATTGCCGACTGTTCTCTACTGTTTTTGGCATCAGGCTGCCTTCCTGGCAGGAGCAGATGGCTATCTGGCTGGCCAGTCAAGATGCCGATCTTGGGGCGGTAGGTGTTTGCCCCCACCCATGAGTTGCTCCTCTTAATTCCATGGAGTCCCATGAGACAGCGTAAAGGCATCATACTGGCCTGTGGTTCGGCTACCCGGTTCTATCCGGCGACCCTGGCCATCAGCAACCAGGTGCTGCCTGAAAGAGGTGTGTGTCTGGTCACTGCTCAGATCTTACGGTAACGCAACCAACCTCATTTTTTAATTGAAGGCATTTATGAGATATCAATCCCTTGCCATTCCAGAGGTTAAACTGCTGATCCCCACTCGCCATTGTGACGAGCGGGGCTATTTCATGGAAACCCTGCGCCAGGATGAGTTTGAACGCTACTGCGGCTCTTACTCCTTGGTGCAGGATAACCACAGCCGCTCCTGGCAGGGCACGTTGCGTGGACTCCATTATCAGCAGGAGAGGCCCCAGGGAAAACTGGTGAGGGCGGTGCGAGGTCGCGTCTTCGATGTGGCGGTTGATGTACGGCCCGATTCGGCCTCATATGGCCAATGGGTCGGCCAGCTTCTGTCAGAGGAAAATGACCACCAGATGTGGATCCCGCCCGGTTTTGCCCATGGTTTCTATGTCCTGAGCGAGGTAGCTGATCTCCTCTATCGATGCAGCGATTACTACTATCCCGCCGGGGAGCGGACTCTGCGCTGGGACTCCCCCGCCTTGGCCATCGATTGGCCTCTGCTGGCAGGGGTGGCGCTGAGTCTGTCCGCCAAAGATGCCAAGGCACCCTATTTCTGCCGCCCAGAATTAGGGTAAGTCCGTGTTCTTGTGGCACAATTGCCAGCCCAGAGTCAGAACCTTAATTTAATCAATCAGGTAATCCCATGGTGAAAATTGCCGTAGCGGGGACCGGCTATGTCGGTCTGTCCAATGCCGTGCTGCTTGCCCAGCACAACGAAGTGGTCGCTCTCGACCTGGTGGCAGAGAAAGTTGCGCTGATCAATCAGGGCAAGTCCCCCATCGCAGACAATGAATTGGAGCATTATCTCGCGCACATTCCCCTCAATCTAACGGCGACTCTGGACAAGCATCAGGCTTATCAGGGGGCGGATTTCGTCATCATAGCAACGCCGACCGACTACGATGCCGACACCCACTACTTCAACACCCGCTCGGTGGAGACGGTGATCCGGGATGTGATGGCCATTAATCCGACGGCAGTCATGGTGATCAAGTCCACTGTGCCCGTGGGCTACACCAAGGCGATACGCGAGGAGTTGGGTTGCGACAACCTGATCTTCTCTCCCGAGTTTTTGCGAGAGGGGCGGGCGCTTTATGACAACCTGCATCCCTCGCGCATCATAGTGGGTGAGCGTTCCGAGAGGGCCGAACGTTTCGCCACCCTCTTGCAAGGGGGGGCCATCAAGCAGGGTGTGCCTGTGCTCTTTACTGACAGCACAGAAGCCGAAGCGATCAAGCTGTTCGCCAATACCTACCTCGCCATGCGGGTCGCCTATTTCAACGAACTGGACACCTATGCCCAGACTCATGGCCTGGACAGTCGACAGATCATTGACGGGGTGGGGCTGGATCCACGGATCGGCAGTCACTACAACAACCCTTCCTTCGGGTATGGCGGTTATTGCTTGCCTAAGGATACCAAGCAGCTGCTAGCCAACTACGACGATGTGCCCAACAATCTGGTACGGGCTATTGTCGATGCCAACACCACCCGCAAGGACTTCATCGCTGATTCCATCATTCGTCGTCGCCCTAGGGTAGTCGGAGTCTATCGATTGATCATGAAGTCGGGCTCAGACAATTTCCGAGCCTCCGCCATTCAGGGGGTGATGAAGCGGATCAAGGCTAAGGGCATAGAGGTAGTAGTGTTTGAACCCGCCCTCAAGGAGCAAACTTTCTTCAACTCCCGTGTCATCACCGATCTAGAGGAGTTCAAGCAGCTATCCGATGTGATCCTCTCCAATCGTATGGCTATAGAGCTTAGCGATGTGACTAATAAAGTCTATACCCGTGACTTGTTTGGCAGTGACTAACCTGAGAAATCGAGCTATTGCTTGGGTATCAGCCACATCAACCCTATTGAACTGGAGTCTTATTGGGTGTTTTGTCATCGACGCATTTGCTTCATCTGGTGATGTCTCCTCTTTCTTGCGCTCTTAACATGATGGGCTTACATCAAAGGGGCTCTGATATGGTGCGGCTGTTTAAAGCGAATCGCTTCGAGTGCGGTATTATTCCTTCACATACGCCGACAGCAATCAAAGTTGTAGCCTATCCGTACTTGCTACCATCGTATGCACGGGGTAGCACCATTGATGTTGTTTCAGATGGTCTATAGGTTGCCTAGCAGGACAATGAGTGGACCCAAAAGGGTGAGTTGTATTGGCGGATTAACTGATTGATGTTGGCCACCAGTTTGACACCTAAGACCAATTTGATGTCAGTGTTTGTTAGCCTTAAATGGTTGTTGCTGCGGGTGTGAAAGCCTTCGTCGACGGGTATCGCTACTATGTTTCGGCCAACCTGATCTCGGAGGCATACTTAGGTTCCTGCGTATAGGTAAGTTCGTCCAGTATCCAATCAGAGAAATTTGACAGTATGAGCATTCAAGAACCAACCCTAACAACTTCAAAGTCTGATTTACCTCAAGGGTGGAATCCCCTCAGGTCCAGTGAGGAGATCGATCTGCGTGAGCTGCTCCTGGTGTTGTGGCACCAGAAGATCCTGATCCTGCTGGTCGCAGGGGTATTCGCAGCAGCAGGTATAACTTATGCCCTGCTGGCGCCTCAGGTCTGGGTCAGCCAGGCCGAGATCAAGTCGCCCACCCTCAAGGAGGTGGAATCACTCGAGCTCAATATCAACCAGTTGATCAATGCTCAGGTACCGGCGGCGGTTTTCACCTCCTTTGACAAGAAGGCGCTCTACGGGGATTTCGTCAACAACTTCAACAGTTTCAATAACAAGCGTCAGTTCCTGATGGAGAAAGGTTATCTGGATGCCGAGGCGGCGCAGTCTGGAGTAACGGACGCGAAAGGCAAGCGACTGTTGCTCAAGGCGATGACCGAAGGGATCAGTGCCAAGGCACCAGACAAACTGCGCGAAGATGTCACCCTCTTCTTCGCCGCAGACACGGCGGCCGAGGCCAAGGAGCGTCTGGAGCAATATATCGCCTTCATCCAGCAGCAGGAGTCGGCGATAAAGGGCAAGGAACTGGGCACCATCTGGCAGAACAGGATCAAGACGCTGCAGACCCAGTATGAGAGCGCGCGAGCCGATACCCTCAAGCAGTTGCAAGACGATATTCTACGTACCGAGTACGGTCTTCGCATCGCCCAGTCGGCTGGGCTGGAGGCGCCGGTGCAGAACCTGCAGGATCAGGGCAGCCTGCCCATCGACCTGGGGGCTCGCGCCCTGGCGGAGAAGCTCAAGATCCTCAAGGAGATCAAGAACCCCGAGTTCATGAATCCAGGGATCGGCGATCTGCGTCTGCAACTGAGCAGTCTCCAGGCCATCAAGCTTGAGGCGCTGCCGTTCCAGTCCTTTGCCTATCTGGCTTCGCCGAGTGAACCCCTGAGCCGCGACAAACCCAAGCGCTCACTGGTCGTGGTGTTGGCTACCCTGCTCGGCGGCATGCTGGGAGTGGGCATAGTGCTGGTACGTCATGCGTTTCGCAGGCCAGAACCGGCATGATGACAAGGAAGTGAACAAGGGGGGCTGTTGCCCCCTTTTACGTATGGGTTGCTTGGTGACGACACCATGAGAATGACACTGCAGGGATCAGGGACGATGAGGACAACAACAGGGATCTTCGGCTTGCTCAGCATCCTCTATTGGCTGCTGGGCATGCACTTTTTCATGCACAACCCGGGCGGGGCCGGGCTCTATCTGCCCTTCAACGCCTGGGGCTGGATATTCGCGAGCCTGGTGATGGCGCTGGGACTGTGGCAGGTCACCCTCAGCCAGCGGCTGGTGGTCTCGCCGCTGCTGACGGTCCTGTGGCTGGGGGCCTTGCTGCTGCTGCTGCCCATGGCCTATCCGGGCTTCGAGCTCAAGGATTACGCCATCCCCCGCCTGCTGGGGCTGTTTGCCGGCCTGCTGTTTCTCGCTTGTCTCTATCAATGGCGACTGGACAGTCAGATGCGGGATCGCTTGCTCTACCTGCTGCTGGGGGCGGTGGCCATAGAGGCGCTGCTCGGCCTGGTACAGTACTACCTGCTGGTACCGGGCAACTGGATAGGCTACGACACCCGGACCAATCGCCCTTACGGCATCTTCCAGCAACCCAACGTGATGGCGACCTTTATGGCGACCGGGCTTGCCTTGGCGATATGGCTTCAGATGCGGGGGCACGCCAACCCCTGGCTCAAGGGGCTGCGTCATGGCGTGATCCTGGCGACCGCCTTGCTGCTGGTGGTGTTGCAGTCCCGGGTGGGCCAATTGGGCGGGGCCTTGGCTCTGATCCTGCTGCTGCCGCAGTTGCATCGCGAGCGACAACTGGGTCGGGTGTTGGGGCTGGTTGGGCTGGGCATAGCGCTAGGGCTGGCATCCCAATACTGGATGGCGGGGGCCAGGCGGGGGCTGGAGATATATCAGTCCGGCGGCATGAGATCCATCTACTGGCCCTATGCCGCCAAGCTGATTGCCGAGGCGCCCTGGACCGGCTGGGGCTATGGCAGTTTCGAGTCGGTGTTCCTCCAGCATTACATGGCGGACAAGGCGCTCAATCCCGCCATGGTGCAGATCGAGTACAACCTGGATCACCCCCACAACGAGTTTCTCTACTGGGCGGTGGAAGGGGGGCTGGCCCCCATGCTCGGCATGGCGCTGATGGGCGGGGCTCTGCTGTGGCGACTGGGTAGGGCTGGCTGGGTGAAGGGGGCGGCCTTGCTGGCGCTGGTGATCCCCATACTGCTGCACACCCAGACCGAGTATCCCTTCTACCACGCCATCGCCCTGTGGTGGGCGCTGCTGCTGCTCATCCATGTGCTGGATGCGGAAGTGGAGGAGGGGGGAACGGCTGGCCACGCCAACTGGCGGGAGTATGTCTACCGCCCCTGGCTCTTGCTGCGTTTCCTGGCCATTGGCATTCCCCTGATCGTCGTCCCCTTCATGCTGACGGCTCTGCATACCGCCTGGGTGGTGACCAAGTATGAGCGTGGTGGCTACAAGCAGCCTGCGTTGCTGCTGGACATCGTCAACCCTATGGCCTGGCTGACCCGGGTGGAGTTCGACGTCAACGCGGTGCGCCTGATGGTGGGCTTGCAGGCCAACAACAAGGCCGAGCTGGAAGCCTATCTCGACTGGGGGCAGGCATTTGTGCGTCATACCCCCAGGGCCAACATCTACGCCAACATGGTGATTGCCCTCAATGCGCTGGGGCGGACCGAAGAGGCCGACCGCCTGCGCACCCAGGCGCTGATGCTCTATCCGGGTGAGCCCTTGCTCACCGCCTCGGCGGCCAAGTCGGTCGCCGCTACCCTGGAGCCCAAGCCCTCCTCATGAGCGGGCCGGGCACCGCTTTCCCTTCTCCCATCACGGCCGCCTTGCGGCCGTGATCATTTCCACCTCAGGCAAGCTCACAGTCAGGATCGGCGGTGTAGTCTCCCGAATGGGGATGGCGGGGCCGCGCAGGTGCGGTGCCGGTGCCATCGGGTCTCAGTCGTCATCGGAGTCGACATAGTGAAGAAGATTGCATTCATGGTTACCAGCCTGCTCATCCTGATGGGCACACCGACCCTCGCAGGCACCAGCGCCCAGGTGGAATACGGCACGGTGCAAGAGAGCCGCATCCTGACCCAGGAGGCGGCGCCCCAGCAGGGCGGAACCCGGCCACTTCGCACCATAGGGGCTGCGGCCCTGGGGGCGGCCGTCGGCAGCCAATTTGGTGGTGGCTCGGGCCAGACTGTCGCCACCACTGTGGGGGCAGTGGCGGGGGCCGAAGCTTCCCGTCGCCGTCAGGGCAACCAGCAGAGCGTGCAGGGCAAGCAGACGGTCGAGCTGCTGATCAAGACCGAGGCGGGGAAACTGCTCAGCGTCGTGCAGGATCAGGATCCCGCGCTCACGTTCAACAAGGGGGACAAGGTGCGCATCCTGACCACGGGAACGGATACCCAGGTCGACAAGTCCGTCTAGGGGGCTGCCTGGCGGTATGATGTCCGGGGGCTAGCCCCCTGGTTGCGGCCGGATTGTACGATGTTTCATCAAGGGTTTCATCGGCTCGCAAAAATGCGGTTCAGTGCTGGACGGCGAGAGCGCCTTGGCTAAGATAACCGTCTTAACGTCTTGTTTGGCAAGGGAGTATGAAATGGAGATAGTACTAGGCCCATTAGAGGCTCGCGTGATCGGCTGCCTGATAGAGAAAGAGATCTGCACGCCGGATCAGTACCCTCTCTCTCTCAATGCACTGGTCAATGCCTGCAACCAGAAGAGCAACCGCGAACCCGTGCTCGATCTCGCCGAGCTGGATATCCGCGCCGTCATCGACGAACTGATCCGCCGCCGTCTGGTGGTCAACACCGCCGGCTTCAATGCCCGGGTGCCCCGCTATCAGCACCGTTTCTGCAACACCGAGTTCGGTGAGCTGAAGTTCAGCGCCCAGGAGCTCGGCATTATCTGCGAGCTCTTGCTGCGGGGCCCCCAGACCCCGGGTGAGCTGCGCTCGCGCACCAACCGGCTGTGCAGCTTCGACGATGTAACCGAGGTGGATGCGGTGCTGGCCGCGTTGGTCGAGCGGGGACCCTATGTGGTCAAGTTGCCCCGGGAGCCGGGCAAGCGGGAATCCCGCTATGCCCACCTGTTTGGCGGCGAAATCGATCTGGAAGCTCTGGCTGAGGCCGCCCCTGCTAGCAGTTATGCCTCTCCTGCCGCCGATCGCCTGAGCCAGCTGGAAGAGGAAGTTGAGCGCCTCAAGTCGCAGTTGCAGGCCCTGGAGGCCCGTCTGGCGCACCTGGAAGGCTGAGTCCGGCGGGTTTGCTTACCCCATCAAGAGGCGCTGCGGCGCCTTTTTTCATGTCCTGTTGGCCGCCCGCCGGGCACCTCGCAGAGGATGGTCCGCCCGGCCCCCAGCCCCCGCTTTTATGAGCCTGCCCGCTTTTTTTGTACTAATTCACGGTTAAGGGTCGAGCCGCCGCCGCTTTCCCGTTAAAATTCCGCCTTTGCACCTGCCCGCGAGTTCTGATGTCAGCCTTCACCCTCTCTTCGGATTGCCATGCCCTGCTCAGCGAGCTGCAACTGCAGCGCGCCGCCAGTACCCGTTATTTGCAAGATACGCTGTACGCGCAGCGCTCGCCCGGGCAGGCGCTGACGGACGCGCTGAACCAGTTGCAGCAACAGGGACTGATACGGCTGCGCAACGAGCAGCAGTGGAGCCTGACGGCGGAGGGCACCCTGACCCTGATCCTGGCGGTGCGGGGAGGGGCTTGCCCCATGCCGGACTGGACCCGGGTCCCCTCGGTCACGGGTCAGGAGATGGCGCAAGGGGTGGTGCGTGAACTCTGCCTGGGGGAGGCGGGGCAGATCCCCCCCTACTACCAGAGCGCGGATCTCTTGAGCCTGCTGGACCTTCCCGATGCCCACCGCCTGCTGCTGGGCTCAAGCCCCGCCTGGCAACAACTGTTGCTGGAACACTTCGCCCTGCAGACCCTGCTCGATGCCGAGCCCGAAGCGCACTGGCCGCTGGCGTCCGTGACCGCGGCCTGCGCCCCTGCGCTGGCAAGCCGGCTTGAGGCGCTGGCCAGCGAGTGGGACTGGCTCTGCGGCCCGCTGGCCGGCGAGGTGACCACTCACTGGCCGGCCCTGCAGCAACTGGCCGAGCGGGGGGATGAACAGCCCCTGGCGGAGCGGCTGCTCGGCGCACTGGGACAGTGGCAGGCTACGGCGGCGCAAGAGCCCTGGCCCAGGATGTTCAGCGCCCTGCTCTGGCTTGGCTGGCTGCAGCAGGCCGATCCCGTGCTCGCCAGCGAGCAGCGCAAGAAGTGGCAGCGCAGCCTAGGCAACCATTTCCCCCTGCTTTCGGATCTGCTGGGACAGTGGGCCGGTGATCGCCACGGTCAGGCGATAGGCCTGTTCGATACCCTGCAACTGCCGCTGGAGGAGCTCCACTGGGGCTACCTCTGGCTGGATCTCTGCGCCCTCGCGCGCCACGGCGAGCAGAGCCCCCAGGTGGCCATACTGCACAAGTGGGATCTCTCCCACGTGCTGGAGGCCGAGCCCCGTCATCGCTTGATGGCCTTCTGCCAGGATCTGTTGCGCCTCTTGCTGGGAGAGGGGGCCGAGCGTCCCCCGTTGCAGCAACTGCGTGCCACCCCGGCCCCCGAGGCGGCCAGCGACGCAGAGGATGAGGACAAGACCCCCGCCTCGGCCAGCTGGCTCAACTGGCTGCAGGGGCTGGGGCGCTCCAGCGGCGTGCGCAAGGCGCAGGAGCGGCTGGTATGGCTGCTCCACGCGGAAGGGCCCGAGCTCGAGTGCAAGATCCAGAAGCAGAGCACCAAGGGGGAGTGGACCGCCGGGCGCCGGGTCGATCCTGCCCTGCTCTCCACCCAGTATGCCGCCCTGCTCGACGAGGCGGACTGGGCCCTGGTGCGCACCCTGCCACGGGGCATGAGCAAGCTGCCGCGGGACGCCTGGGCCCCTCTGGCCAGCCATCCACGTCTGTTCAACGCCAAGGGGCAGAAGCTGCAACTGGCCATCAGCGCCCCCTTGCTGCAGGTGGTCGCCACCGAGCAGGGCATGAGCGCCGTCCTGAGCCCAGCCGCTGCGGCGAGAGGGGCGCACATAGTGCCGCTTGCCCAGGATCTGTGGCAGCTCATCCTGACCCCGCAGGCCCTGCTGGACAGACTCCCTGCGCTGGAATCCATCCCGCTGCTGCCGGCCGAAGGGCTTGCCGAGCTGCAACGCACCCTGGACGCCATTCCCGAGCTGCCCTGGCACAGCCAGGTCGAGGGGCTCAGTGGCAATGCCGAGTTGACCCCCTGGCCCGGAGTGCCCTCGGTCCAGCTGGACTGGCAGGATGGTCAGCTGCTGGTCCAGCTGGTGACCCGGGAGGGGGAGCTGCCGCCGTTGCCCCTTGGCAAGGGGGAGGCCATAGTGCGCCAGGGCGTCAGGGACTATCACTACTGGCAACGGGATCTGGCTGCCGAGAAGGCCGAGGCCCAGTTGCTGCGCAACCAGCTGCCCATCGGCCTGCCGGGCAACGAATGGAAGCTGGACGGTGAGCAGGCACTGACCCTGGTCAATGCGCTGCCCGAGCTGGTGGACGCCGGAGTGGTCGTTCACTGGCATCAGGACAGCGCCCGTCTCAAGAGCCTCGACGAGGCGGCCCTGAGCCTGCGCATCGAGCGTCGCCAGGACTGGTTCCAGGTGGAGGGGGCACTGGCGCTGGACGAACACCAGATCCTCGACTTGCGCCTCATCCTGCGCCAGCTGACCCCGGGCCAGCGCACCGTTCAGCTCGACGAGAAGACCAGCCTGATGCTGAGCGACAAGCTGGTGGAGCGCCTCACCATGCTGGGGGCCATGCTGGACACCGAGCAGCGCATCAACAACAAGCTGGCCTACCCCCTGGCCCGCCTGCTGTCGGCAGTGACCACGGCCGGGGATGATGCCTGGCACTCCCTGCAGCAGGAGTGGCAGCAGGAGGTGGAGTGTGCCCCCGAGCTCTTGACGGCGCTGCGGGACTATCAGAAGGACGGGGTGCGCTGGATGGCGACCCTGGCCCACCATGGCTTTGGCGCCTGTCTCGCCGATGACATGGGCCTTGGCAAGACGCTGCAGGCGCTCATGGTGCTGCGCATGCGCCAGCACCTCGGCCCCGCCCTGGTGGTGGTGCCCAAGTCCGTGGTCACCAACTGGCAGGAGGAGGTGACCCGGTTCGCCCCCGAGCTGGAGGTGGTGGTGTTCGAGAATCCTGCCGAGCGGGAGACCCTGATCCAGGAGGCCAAGGCGGGCCAGATCATCCTGGTCAACTACGGCATGCTCGGCAGCCTGGCCCAGTCCCTCAAGTCCCGCCGCTGGGCGAGCATGGTGCTGGACGAGGCGCAGCAGATCAAGAATGCCGGCACCCAGCGTGCCAAGCTGCTGTTCCAGCTCGAGGGGGATTTTCGCCTGGCGCTCTCCGGCACCCCCATAGAGAACCACCTGGGGGAGCTGTGGAGCCTGTTCACCTTCATCAACCCGGGCCTGCTCGGCAGCCTCGGCGAGTTCAAGCGCCGCTTCGGCAAGGCGGTCAAGGATCCCCAGCACATGGCGCTGCTGCGGGCGGTGATCAGCCCCTTCATCCTGCGCCGCCTCAAGCAGCAGGTGCTGACAGAGCTGCCGGACAAGACCGAGATCATCCACCACATCAGCCTCTCCCCCGAGGAGCGTCAACTCTACGAGGCGACCAGGCGCGAGGTGGTGCAGCAGGTGCAAAGCGCCGATGGCCGCGCCCTGATGCACGTGCTGAGCGGCCTGACCCGCTTGCGGCGGCTCTGCTGCTCCCCCGAGCTGGTGATGCCGGAGTGGTCCCAGACCAGCAGCAAGCTGGACGAGGCCATGGCGCTCCTGGAGGAAGCCATCGATGGCGGCCACCGGGTGCTGGTGTTCAGCCAGTTCGTCGATCTGCTGAGCCTGTTGCGAGCCCGCATCGAGCTCAAAAAATGGGACTACTGCTACCTGGACGGGGGCTGCTCCGCCAAGTCCCGACAGGAGTCCATACTGCGTTTTCGTCATGAACCGGTTCCCCTGTTCCTCATCAGCCTCAAGGCGGGGGGCACAGGCCTCAACCTGACCCAGGCCGATACCGTGTTGCACCTGGATCCCTGGTGGAACCCGGCGGTGGAGGATCAGGCGAGCGATCGGGCGCACCGCATGGGCCAGACCCAGCCGGTGACAGTCTATCGACTGGTGTGCGAGCAGACGGTGGAGGAGAAGATAGTGGCGCTGCACGACGAGAAGCGGGCCCTGGCCGATGGCCTGCTGAGCGGCCAGTCCGAGGTGCGTGGCCTGGACGTGGAGAGCCTGCGCGCCCTGCTGATGAGCTAGGAGCGGTGCTGCCTGCCTGGGTGCGAGAGGGGGATGGGTCTGGTGGCCATCCCCCTTCTCTGTTTCAGGGGCTCCTTGCCCGCGTCTGGGGCCCCTCTCATGGGTATGGTTAAGAGGCGCTAGCCCTGATAGCGATAGAGGTGCAGCCGCTCTATGATGGCCTCGCCGTCAATCTTGCGATCCCGCCGCGCCTGGCGCAGCTTGGGCGGATAGTGGCCGAGGTGGGTGACGCTGGGCGGGTTGTCCGAGCAGAGCAGCAGGGGCAGGCTCGCCTTGAGCTGCTGCTTGCGGGGCTCCCTGTCCAGCCAGAGCAGGTTGATCATGGGGTGGGTCTTGACCGGTCGGCGGATCCGCAGCTGCGCATCCGCGGGCAGGCGGCGAATGTCATACACCTCCTGATCCACCATCTTGCTCCACTCCTCGTTGCTGGAGAGCGCCGGCACATAGCGGCGGCTGCGCTCCAGCATCTCAAGCACCTGCTCGCGGCTGAGGCGGCTGATGCTCTGCTTGTCGGCCCAGGTGAAACCGAGGGAATGCAGCTCTCCGGTGAGCAGGGTCAGCTTGCGATAGACCTGCAGGGTGATGACCCCGGGCAGTGCGCTGTGCACCAGCTCGAACTTCTCGTCTCGCCCGCCGGCGGCCTGCACCAGGGCCTTGAAGGCGAGCTTGTGGCCGTTGATCTCATCGAGCAGCGGCTGCAGCAAGGGGGCGCTGGTGGCGGGGAAGCGCAACCAGCCAGGCAGCCGGTGAGTCGCCTTGGTGGAGCAGCCGGGGCGGGCGCTGTGATCCTGATAGGCCGTCACGGCCGCGGCCAGTGCCGCCTCGCCCGAGAGATAACCCACCTCGATGGCCTCGATAGGGTCATGCTCTTCCCCTTGCGGCACGGCGGGCAGGGGATAGACATGGGCCTCCAGCAACTCGAGCTGGCCGAGCTGCCTGGCGAGACGGGCAAGGGCGTCTTCCAACGCGTCCATCTGTTGACGCAGGGCGGCGGTGGGGGTAAAGGTGTCCATCGGCATATCCTGTGTGTTCCCCCAATCCGTCGCCCTAAAGGCGGCGATCAGGGGGCATGATTAAACCACTGTATAAATAACCATACCAGCATGACGGGAAGGCGCCAAGTGCCGCCTTTCAAGCGCCGTGCAAGGGCGGCTGCCGTGGCCGCCTTTCGGGAGTTGCCTGTCTGTATCATCCTGTTAAATAACGATCTTTAAGTGATCCAATGGTTAACAATTGGCGGTGCGGCAGGGGTGGCAGCGTCCTGTCTCGAACTCGGGATCTGCATAGCTAACGTGGGAAACTGCATAGTTAGAAGCCGATGGGGCAGGAGAAAATGCTGCACGGCTGGGAGGGGGAATCTCTGGCTAATTTTTCACATATAAATCAATAATTTGTATTTTTCCCCATGGCGAGATCAGCCATTACTTTTACTAATCTCATGTATCAAAATTCGTCAATTGAGGCACCTCCTCGCCCTGACTAAGCTTTGCGCATCAAATCCGAGCCTTGCGCAGAACTAGAGAGAGGAGCCATATCATGGCCAACATGACTTATACCGAAGCCGGTTACCAGGATTCCAGCGAATCGAATCTGGTTGCTCGCGTCAAGATGACCGTCCTGACCTGGCTGGAACGCAGCCGCAGCCGTCGCCAGCTCTCCGAGCTGCCCGCCTACCTGCTCAAGGACATCGGTCTGAACGAAGCTGACCGCTATCAAGAGACCACCAAGCCGTTCTGGCGTGGTTGATATACCGGGCATGGATGCCTCGTTTTCTTGCTGATCTGATCTGAACTGCTCTGCCTGATGCTCTTTGCCCCATAACGGGCCTGACTCTTCCCCTGTTGCCGCTTCCTGTCATTTCCCCTTGTCTGTTTTTCCTTCTGTTTGCCCAGTGCGGCATGAGTTGTCATCATCCCTCGCCAACTTTGTATCCTTACTGTTTGAATTTGTTTAAAAATTGATTTTAAGCCCGCCTGCCTTGCGTATAATCCGGCCATAGCATTCCAGACAAGAGGGTGAGATGGATGATTCCCCAGCATGACTTTTTGGCCCTGACCCGCCGCCATGAGTGGCAGCTCGAGCCCTTTGCCTTCGACCTGGCCAACGGCACCCGGGTGAGCGTGTGGGACACCGGCGTGCTCTGCCTGGAGCCCATGGGTCAGTTGCCTAGCGGGCGCAAGGACATAGTGCTCTCCTGCGGCATTCACGGTAACGAGACAGCCCCCATCGAGATCTGCAACCAGTTGCTGACCCGGTTGCTCGGCGGGGAGCTTCAGGCCCGCCACCGGGTGCTCTTCCTCTTTGGCAACCCGGCCGCCATGAATCAGGGGGCGCGCGAGGTGGAGGAGAACATGAACCGGCTCTTCAGTGGTGCCCACAGCAAGGGGGAGGGGCTGTGCAACAGGGAGCGCATTCGCGCCATGCGCCTGGAGCAGTATGTGAGCCGCTTCTTTGCCGATCCCGCCCGGCCCCGTTATCACTACGATCTGCACACCGCCATTCGCGGCTCCCGCCACGAGAAGTTTGCGGTCTACCCCTTTCCTCACGAGCGGCCGCACTGCAAGGAGCAGGTGCAGTTTCTCGGGGCCTGCGGGGTGCGCACCATACTGCTCTCGAGCGGCCCGACCACCACCTTCAGCTATTACAGCTCGCACCAGCATGGCGCCCATGCCTTCACGGTGGAGCTCGGCAAGGTGCGCCCCTTTGGCGAGAACGACATGACCCGCTTCATCGAGGCGCGTCAGGCGTTGCAGGAGCTGGTGACCCAGGATGAGGTGGTGCTTGAGCCCTGGCGGGCGGATGACTTCACGATTTTTGCCATCGATCGGGTGATCAACAAGCAAACGGCCGCGTTTCGTTTCCTGTTTGCCAGCGATGTGGACAATTTCACCGAATTTCCCCAGGGGTTTGTGCTGGCGGAAGATGGAGATCGGCAGTACAGGGTAGAGAAAGCGCGGGAGGCGGTGGTCTTCCCCAATGCCAACGTGGCCATCGGCCAGCGGACCATGCTGCTGGTGGTGCCGACCCGTCTGTGGGAGTGATCTGAGCCTATCTTTTCACGTCAATCCTGCGCCCCAGGCGGCGTGGCCAGGATGGACGTGATCCCGAACTCGCCCTGACAGGGAGCCCGAAAGGGCTCCCTTCTTCGTTTCTGCTCGCCGAAAATCTCATCTTCTTTCTGAAATTAAAGAAGTTTCTACTGGTCTTACCTGACTAAATCACCTTGTTCTTTGCTTAACATCTTATTTACATTCTAAGGGTCACCTCATGGTGGTGACGCTGACAACGGCAAGGAGCCAGTTATGACCCATGTCGACATCCCCTTCCTTCGTTACCTCGATGAGGAGGGGCGCCCGGTCGCGACACTGCCGACCTGGCTGGACAAGGCGATGCTGCACACCTTCTACCGCAACATGGTGATGGTGCGCAGTTACGACAAGAAAGCGATAGCACTGCAGCGAACCGGCAAGCTCGGCACCTTTCCCTCCCATCTGGGGGCTGAGGCGGTGGGAATCGGGGTCGGTCTCGCCATGCGGCCAGAGGATGTCTATGTGCCCTATTACCGTGACATGCCCACCCTCTATGTGCGGGGCGTGCCCATGGAGCAGAACCTGCAATATTGGGGCGGGGATGAACGGGGCAGTGTCTTCTACAAGGCCGATGGCGAGTTGTCGGAAGACTTGCCCATCTGCGTCCCCATCGCCACCCAGATCACCCATGCCGCCGGCATAGCGGCCGCCTTCAAGCTGCGCAACCAGCCCAGGGTCGCCGTGGTGACCATAGGCGATGGCGGCACCTCCAAGGGAGATTTTCTCGAGGGGCTCAACTGCGCCGGCGTCTGGCACCTCCCCATGGTGATGATCATCAACAACAACCAGTGGGCCATCTCGGTGCCGCGCAAGCTGCAGTCGAGCGCGCCTACTCTGGCCCAGAAGGGGATAGGGGCAGGGGTGCGCAGCCTGCAGGTCGATGGCAACGATGTGGTGGCCGTCTATGAGGCGACCCGCGCCGCCATGGAGCGGGCCCGCAGCGGCAAGGGGCCGACGCTTATCGAAGCCGTCAGCTACCGGCTCGGGGATCACACCACCGCCGATGACGCGACCCGCTATCGGGAATCCGCCGAGGTGGAGGCCGCCTGGGCCAAGGAGCCGGTCAAGCGGCTGCGCCAGTTCATGGCCGATCAGGGCTGGTGGGACGAGCATCAGGAGCAGGCGTTGCTGGCGGAGGCGAGCCGGGAGGTCGAGCGTGCCGTGGCAGCCTATGAAGGCATGGCGCCGCAGGCGCCGGAAACCCTGCTCGATTACCAGTTTGCCGAGCTGCCGAGGGAGTACCGTGCCCAGCGCCAGCGCATCATCGCCAAGGGCATGCAGCAGCGCGGCGGGGAGACACGCCATGAGTGACATGACACTGCGCGATGCGATTCACCTGACATTGCATCACGAGATGGTTCTGGGTCTGGGGAGGCTGCATGAGTGAAATAACGCTGCTCGAAGCGATCAATCTGGCGCTGCATCATGAGATGGAGCGAGACCCTGACGTGGTGGTGCTCGGCGAGGATGTGGGGGTCAACGGCGGGGTGTTTCGCGCCACCGTGGGCCTGCGCGACAAGTTCGGCTTCAAGCGGGTGATAGACACGCCGCTGGCAGAGGGGCTGATCGCCGGGGTGGCGGTCGGCATGGCCACCCAGGGACTCAAGCCCGTGGCCGAGTTCCAGTTCCAGGGCTTCATCTTCCCCGGCATGGAGCAGATCATCTGCCAGGCGGCGCGGATGCGCAATCGCACCCGTGGTCGGCTCTCCTGTCCTCTCGTCTACCGCTCTCCCTATGGCGCCGGCATCCATTCGCCCGAGCACCACAGCGAGAGCGTCGAAGCCCTGTTTGCCCATATCCCGGGTCTGAGAGTGGTCATCCCCTCCAGCCCAAGACGGGCATATGGCCTGCTGCTCTCGGCCATTCGCGACCCGGATCCGGTGATGTTCTTCGAGCCGGATCGCATCTACCGCTCCATGAAGTCGGATGTGGTGGATGACGGCGTCGGCCTGCCGCTGGATGTCTGCTTCACCCTGAGGCCCGGACGGGATCTCACCGTGGTCGCCTGGGGGGCCTGCATCCAGGAGGTGATGCGGGCCGCCGCCCTGCTGGCGGAGCAGGACATCCAGTGCGAGGTGCTGGATCTCGCCACCATCAAGCCGCTGGACATGGAGAGCATCCTGGCCTCGGTGCGCAAGACCGGCCGCCTGCTGGTGGTGCACGAGGCCTGTGGCAGTTTCGGGGTCGGTGCCGAAATCGTGGCGCGGGTCACCGAGGAGGCGTTGACCTCCCTCAAGGCGCCGCCAAAGCGCCTCACCGGGGTGGATGCCGCTGTGCCCTACTATCGCAACGAGGAGTATTACCTCATCACCGAGCAGGATATCGCGGATGCGGCTCACCAGCTGATGGAGAACAAGTGGCTATGACGTTTCTCAACGGTTGGCGCCCAGGCGCCCGAGCAAGGAAGAGCCATGAAGTCGGTCAACCTTTGGTGATGTTCCCGCGGATGGAGAACTGGTCATGAAATTTTTCAAATTACCGGATCTGGGCGAAGGCTTGGCCGAGGCCGAGATAGTCGAATGGAAGGTCAGTGCCGGCGACACCGTGAGTGTCGATCAGGTGCTGCTGTCGGTGGAAACTGCCAAGGCACTGGTGGATGTGCCCTCGCCAGTGGCGGGGGTGATCGCCAGGCTGTGCGGCCAGGAGGGAGACATACTCCACATCGGCGCTCCCCTGGTGGAGTTTGAGGGGGGGGAGGACGACGGCACCGTGGTGGGCAAGGTCAGCGCCCATCAACAGCATATCGAGGATCACTTCGTGGTGGGTGCCATGGCGCCCGGTGGCGCCCTGGTGCAGGCCATGCCGGCGGTGCGTCTGCTGGCGCAAAAGCTGGGGCTGGACATCGACAGACTCAAGGGCACTGGCAGTGCCGGCATGGTGACCGAGCAGGATGTGCAGAGCGCCTTCGAAGCGTTGCAGAGCAGCGGCAACGAGTTCCTCAAGGGCTCGCGCCGGGCCATGGCCAAGGCGATGGAACACTCCCATCAGACTGTGGTGCCGGTCAGCATCACCGACGAGGTGGACTTGCGTCACTGGCGAGCGGATGAAGATGTGACCGTGCGCCTCATCAAGGCCATTGGCGTTGCCTGTCGTGCCGAACCCTCCATGAACGCCTGGTTCGACGGGGATACCCTCTCGAGACGGCTGTTCCAGGAGGTCAACGTGGCCATCGCGGTTGACTCCAAACACGGGCTCTATGTGCCGGTGATGGAGAACGTGGCCGAGCGGGAGAGGGCGGACATTCGGCACGGGCTGGATCGGATGATCGCCGATGTGAAGGCGCGCGCCGTGCCGCGAGAGATGCTGCAGGGGGCGACCATCACCCTCACCAACTTTGGCGCCATCGCAGGCCGTTATGCCAGCCCTATCGTCACGCCACCCCAGGTGGCCATCATAGGGGCGGGCAAGCTGTTCGAAAAAGTGGTCTTCATCCATGGGGAGGCGCGGCCGGTCCGGGCACTGCCCTTGTCGATGACATTTGACCACCGCGCCTGTACCGGCGGGGAGGCAGCGCGCTTCCTCAAAGCCCTGGTTCAGGCACTGGAAGCGGCGGATGCGTAAGTGATTGCACCCTGCCCCCGGCGGGGTGCAAATTTGGTTGCGTAATCGACAAAGGCACGTATAATCTAAACCAGCTTGAAAGGGCGTTAGTTATGTCAATGAATATGATGTTTTGCATCTTTTCCTGTTGTTCATAAGTTAATCCCGTTTTTGAGCTTTATCCGCTGAAAAGCATAAGTAATTATTTTGAATACAGGTTAAAGATATGTCTAACATGATCACCGGTACCGTTAAGTTTTTCAACGAAACCAAAGGTTTTGGCTTCATCCAGCAAGAAAACGGCCCGGACGTTTTCGTTCACTTCAGCGCTATCAGCGGTAACGGTTTCCGTACCCTGGCTGAAGGTCAGCGCGTACAGTTCTCCGTGACCCAAGGTCAGAAAGGCCCGCAGGCTGAGAACGTAACTGCTCTGTAATTCTTACAGAATTTAAGAAAGCCGTGGTACCTCTGGTGCCACGGCTTTTTGTTTTATGGCATATTCATAAACCACGTTTGCCAATGACCATCATCATGATCCCATCACTCTTGCTGACAGTGGCGCTTGCCAATACCACCGTGCCGGATCCCGCGGCAAACGAGGCCGTGACAGTGTGCCAGCAATTCGTGCAGGTCCGTTTGGGCAAGGCTGAGCAGCCCGAGGAGATCAAGGCGCAGCCTGTCCCGAAGCGGGCGGGGGAGTGGTTGATCGATGGCAAGGTAAAAGGACCCGAAGGTCCTTTGTTGTTTGCTTGTCTGCTGCGGCAGGGAAAGCGCTGGGAATTGCTCAACTTCTCGCTCTGGGCGCCGCAGGAACTCAATTCGGCTTGAGCGCCACCAGCAGGTGTTGAAGATGCTCCAGCATGGTCATGCCGAAGGGGGTCAGATAGCCGCCATCGACGGCACTGATCATGCCTTGTTGATGCAGACGCTGCGCCGCGAGGCACAACTCTTCAGACATGTCGCTGCGTAACTTGATCCCCAGACTCATGTTCGCCGGATCAAAGCATGCCAGTATTTTCAGCTCATTCACAAAATCGTCAGAAACCTGGTCGATCCCACTCATGGATGCACTCCTTACGCTAAAGATGTATGCAAACTAGCATTCCCGGTTTGACTTTAGTGGGCGCTGGCTCAAAGTATTGGGCTTTGTCTGGGCCGGCTTTGCCTGAACGCTGCTTTTTTGGCCGGAAGCGTCATGCCCCGGCTGGTTGGACGAGCAGAGTCCGAGTGCCGGCAAACATGGTAGAATGCTCTCTCTTTTGTCCTCCTGGCCAGGTATGAACCCAGGTCTTCCAGCTCAAGGCGCGTCTCATGATCACTGTCACACTGGTATCTCTGCTGCACACCCTAGGTCCCCGCTTTCCTGTTTATGCACCTTCCTTGTTGCTCCCCTTGCTCGATGAGCATCAGGGGGATCTCTGGCTGCCATCCATCAAGGGGGCCGATGTCGACACCCTGCGCCAGCATACCAAGGGGGGCGGTGCCCAGAGTCTGGCTCCTCTGGCGGCGGGGTGGTGCGATTTCGGGGCCGGCGGCCAGGGTGAGACGCCCGAGCTGGACGCGCTGGCGAGTTATGACGAAGAGATGCTGGATAACCTGCTGATGTACTGGCACAGCCCTGGCAAGATCAACAGCCCGATCACCGATAACCTGTTCGAGCTGCGCCGTGGGGTGGTGGATGAAGCCCATGGCTCCAAGCTGGCGGTCGCCTGGGAGCAGCAGCAGCAGAGACGCTTCGAGCAGATCATGGCAGGGGCTTGGGCCGGTCGGGATCAGCTTTGCTTCGTGGAGGTGGAGTCCGCCTACTGGCTGCGCCAGCGTTTCTGCGAGACAGCGGAGATCACCCTAGTGACCCCGGTGCTGGGCTGAGATAGCCGAAACAGGAGTGACTGAGTACTCTTGCTGGACAAGGCGCCAGCAAGATGTGAACATGTCGCCCTTTATTGAATGAGAGACTTGACCAATGAGCTATGAACTTAGCGACACCGAGCGCAATGCCGCGCTGCAACTGAACGCCGACTACCGCTTTGATCACTTCATCAGCAAGCTGGTCGAGCACGAAGAGCTGTTTGTTCTGACCGACGAGCACGGCGTCATGATGCTGACCACCGAAGATGAAGACTGTATCCCGGTCTGGCCGCATCCGGAATACGCCAAGGCCTGGGCCGAAGGCGAGTGGGCAGATTGCAAGCCGCAGTCCATCACCCTCAAGGTGTGGCTGGATCGCTGGGTCGACGGCATGGAACAGGACGAGCTCTGCGTGGCCGTGTTCCCGACCCCGGAGCAGGAAGGCATAGTGCTGGATCCGGCCGACGTGGCCGACGCCATCGCGCAAAAGCAGGCCAAGCGCGGCTAAGTCCCGCCCAGGCGCTGCTGCCACAAAAAAGACCCCGCCACAGTGCGGGGTCTTTTGTTTGTGCCGAGCCAGAGCGTGGAGAGGGCTCAGGGCTTTTGATAGCGGGTGTCGATCAGGGTGACGGGAGGGAAGGTCTTGCCCTGCTTGATGGCGGCTTTCGTCTCCGCTTTCAGCTCCTCGTCAATCCAGAGCTGGCCGCCGAAGCTGTAGCCCGAGTTGGCGCCATCCAGGGGCCAGTAGAGCAGATCGCTCTGGGGGGTTGCCGGGATCTTGGGCAGTTTTATCCAGCGCCAGGCGCCTGCCCGGGTATAGGGGACCTGATAGGCGGGGACGAAGCTGGCCAGCTCATAGAGCCGCTGCTGGATCTGCCGTGAGAGCTCGGCCTTCTTGCCGAAGTCGAAGGCCTTGTCATATTGCTCCACCAGGGCCGAGATGGCGTCATCATCGAGGTTCATGATGTTGTTGGTCTGGGGCTTGTTGGCGTTGACCTTGTGGAAGTGCTCCCAGTAGGCGGGATAGCGGCCACTGCTCCAGGCCATCCAGGCGCTCTGATGCTTCTTCTCCAGCATGGATTTGAAGCCGGCGGAGGCATCCATCAGGTTCAGCTCCAGATTGAGGCCCGCCTTCTTCGCCTCTTCCCGCAGCAGGGTCAGGCGCTGGGCATGCTCGGCCGTGGTGTAGGTGATGCTGAGGGAGAGGGGCTGGCCCCTGTCGTTTTGCAAGATGCCATCCGGCCCCGTCTTGGTGAAGCCCGCCTTGGCGAAGTAGTCCCGTGCGAGCCTGGGATCGAAGGGGCGTGCCTTGATGTCGGTGTTGGTAAAGGCCCCCTGGCCCGAGCCGTAGCTGTTGAGACGCTGGTAGTCTCCCCGCAGCAGGGTGGCGATCATCTTGTCGAGGGCGAGGGCATGCTGGATGCCGAGCCGCACATTGAGATCCTTGAGCAGCGGGTCTGCGGTGTTGAGGTAAAGCCCCATGGGTGACTGCGGGGTCTGGTTGTAGAACCAGAGCCGTTCGATATAGCCCTTCTCGAATTCGGCTGTCTTGCTCTTGTCGTGCCACCAGTTGGGCATGACCAGCGGGAAGCTGTCGAGATCGCCACGCAGGAAGTGCTGCCAGGCGATGTTCTGATCCCTGAGCACCTTGATCTCTATCCGGTCCGGGTTGAAGCGGTGCTGGAAGTAGCGCTCCCCGTCACCCCACCAATCCTTGACCCGGTTGAAGGTGACCGACTTGCCCTTCTTCAGCTCGCCAATCTGGTAGGCACCGGTGACCGGCAGCACCTTCCAGTTGTACTCCTTGACCCAGTTGGCCGTGAGCTGGATGGCATGGCTCGGCTCCGGGCTGAACGGCAGGGATTCCAGCAAATCCTCCCGGCTCTTCTCGGTGCCGCTGGTGATGGCGAGGGTGTGATCGTCGAACCTGGTCACCTCGCTTATCTGGGTGCTGTAGTAGTTGTTGTACCAGGGATCGCTTATCTCCTTGCTGCGCATCATCTTGAGGGTAAAGAGCCAGTCATCGGCGGTGACGGGTTGGCCGTCCGACCAGCGCGCCTTGGGGTTGAGGCGAAAATAGAGGGTCTTGTGATCGGCGCCGAAGGCCCACTGGTTGGCCAGCATGGGAATGGGATTGCCGGTCACCGGATGGGTGGCGAGCAGGGGCAGATTGGTTTCACGAACGTAACCGGCGAAGCTGCCGTTGGAGTCGGGCCCGTACTTGCGCAAGGTGAGCGGGAAGCTCGACATGAAGTCACGGAAGGTGCCGCCCCGTTTGGCCTGTGGATCGGCATAGACGGGGTCTGTGTCGTTGCTCTCCCACTTGAGATCCGCCGGCAGGGTGGCGCTCCAGCCGAAGGCGCTCCAGCAGAGGGGGAGCATCATGGCCGCGACCCGCATGACACGCGGCAAAGTGGGGATGACCGAGGGTGAACTGTGCAGCATGTCCTTGCTCTCCTGATGGTTGGCGTCCTGCCGGGGTCAAGCTGTGAGGCCCGTGAGGGCCTGATCCATCATGGGAAGTTTCCCCATCGAGGTCAATGTTCGGCTTGTGCCTTGAACAGCCTCATTTTTCCGCCCAGCAGATGGACCACGAAGCCGAGCAGCACCAGGCCCGAGCCCAGCCACTGCAGGGTCGTGGGGTGCTCATCGAGCAGCAGGGCGGCCGCCACCATGCCGACGCAGGGCACCAGCAGGGAGAGTGGCGCCACCTGGGCCACCGGATAGCGCATCAGCAGCCGCCCCCAGAGGCCGTAGCCAAGCCAGGTGGCGACCAGCGACAGATAGAGCACGCACAAGAGCCCCTGCCAGCTGAAGTTGAGCAGGCTGGTGGCAATGACATCGGGCCCCTCGAACAGCCAGGAGAGCGCGAAGAAGGGCACTATGGGCACCAGGCCGCCCCAGGCGATGAGGCTGGGTAATGAGGTCTGATAGCGCAGCCCAATCTGGCGATTGATGACGTTGCCAAGGCCCCAGCAGGCGGCGGCGCACAGGGTCAGCACGAAGCCGAGCAGGGTCAGGTTACCCTCGCCGTTGGTGGCGATGAGATAGAGGCCGGCCCCCGCCAGCGGCAGCGCCACCCAGTGGTGGGGCTGCCAGCGCTCCCCCAGCCAGATCATGGCGAACAGCAGGGTGAACACCACCTGTGATTGCAGCACCAGGGAGGCCATGCCCGCCGGCATGCCGAACTTCATGGCGCAGAACAGGAAGGCAAACTGCCCCAGGCTGATGGCACCGCCATAGGCCAGCAGCCAGCGCCAGGGCATGGCGGGTCTGGGCACCAGCAAGATGGCGGGGAAGACAACGCCGACGAAGCGCAGCGCTCCCAGCAGCAGCGGCGGTATGCCCTCCAGCCCCCATTTGATCGCCACGAAATTGAGTCCCCAGCAGAGAATGACCAGGGCGGCCAGACACTTGTCCTTGGCTTGCATACAGCGTCCTTGTGTGAGAAGCAGAGCCATGAGATGGCGCCGGAAGGGAACGAGCATACCCTCGATGGGGTGGTCGGCGTCAAGCCGCAAGCGGGGTGGCGTGCGATCGCGCCGGGTGTTCGGGAGGAGAGGGCGGCATGTCGGGGGAGGACTAAGCTAGTAGGAGAGCGCCCGATGTGACGGGCGGGTTTCTATGGCTGACTGGAGGTGTACCATGAGCGACCATACCCTGCTGCCCCATGGTGAGGATCTGCGCCGCGCCGTACGCTGGCTCAGCGAACACCATGAACACGACATCCGGGCCATCGAAGAGGCCTGCGTCCGCTTCGATCTCTCCCCGCTGGATGAGGAGTTCCTCCTCCGCTATTGCCGCGAGCAGGCACCTGAGTCCCAGGCTCGCTAGACGAAGTTGGCCAGGTTGATGCCAAACTCCTTGGGATCGACCGTGTTCTCTATGCTCTCCTGCCCCCCATTTCTGGCGAGATCCAGCCACTGCACTTCTAGGTAGTGGCGCTGGGTGGCGTGATAGATCACCTTGACCACCGGCTTGAGAGGCTGCTGTTCGTTGCGTTGCATCACGACCGCCAGCCGCTGGTTGGAGAGCTGCACCAGGGTGCCCACCGGATAGACCCCCATGCACTTGATGAACTTGGTGACCAGCTCGGCATCAAAGTGCTGATCGATGCCTTTGAGCAGGATGCGAAACGCCTGGGTCGGCTGCATCCCCTGCTTGTAGACCCTGTCTGCCGTCACCGCATCGTAGACATCGACGATGCCGCTCATGCGGGTATAGAGGGAGAGCTGTTCCCCCTTGAGCCGCTGGGGATAGCCGGTGCCATCGAGGCGCTCGTGGTGGTTGGCGGCCACCTCCAGCATGGTGGGGGTGATGCCGGCGGTATTGCTGAGGATGTCGTAGCTGTGCACCACGTGCTGACGCATCACGCCAAACTCCTCGTCGGTCAGCTTGCCCGGCTTGTTGAGCACCTCGTCCGGGGTCATGATCTTGCCCACGTCGTGGAGCAGGCCGCCCAGGGTCAGCTCCTTGAGCACGTTGCGCTCAAGCCCGAGATAGCGGCCGAAGTTGGCGAGCAGTATGGCCACGTTCATGGAGTGTTCCATCAGGTAGGCATCCTTGGCCCGGATCCGCGCCAGACAGAGCATGGCGTCGCCATGGGTGAACATGGTGTCCACCATCTCCTCGGCGACCGCCGCCAGCGGAGTGATGTCGATGGGTTCCCCGGCCTTGAGGTGGCGAATGAACTTGCCCTGCAGCTCGCGCGCCTCCTGATAGAGACGGCGGATCTTGAGCTCGCGCCCTTCGCCACTGCCTGCGGGACGCGCCGAGCCGGCGCTGTGGGACGGGCTCGGGGAGACGACCTGCTCTATCCCGGGCAGCTTGCTGCGGGCGAGATCCACTCTCACCGTCAGCACGCCGCGCCGGATCAGCGCATCCACCTGCTGACGGTTGGTCACCAGCCCCGTCTGGGCTATTTCCATGGCTCCGGTCTGGCTGGCGATGGCTAGCACGTACATGCCAGGTTGCAACTGGTTGACGGGGATGACGGGATGAGGCTGAGTCGGCTTCATGGGGGCTTCCTGGGATTATTATTATGCGTGGTGTCGGCGCTCTGTCGGCAGTCTATCACTGGCACATCATGGCGTCAGGCGCCATCTGCCTAACTTCTCCCTTAGTGCTGGCGTTGTGGGGGACGGCCTATATAATGACGCCCCTTGATAACGTTGGATTCCGAGGTTTTGTGCATGCGGCTCGATAAATTTCTTTGCGATTGCTCCGATTTGACCCGTTCCCAGGCGGGCAAGCTGATCCGTCAGGGGGAGGTGATGGTGGACGGTATCCTGGTCAAGCAGCCCGCCTTCCACATCAATGAGCAGAGCCTGATCGAGTTTGATGGCGTGACCTTGACCCTGAATCAGCAGAATCGCTACTTCATGCTGCACAAGCCGGAAGGCTACGTCTGCTCCAACGAGGACCCCGATCACGCCACCGTCTTCCACCTGCTGGATGAGCCCGCCATGGGCAAGCTGCACGTGGTGGGCCGGCTCGATCTCGATACCACAGGCCTGGTGCTGATCACCGACGATGGCAAGTGGTCCCACCGCATCACCTCGCCGCGCCACGAGTGTGCCAAGACCTATCATGTCTGGCTGGCCGACCCTGTGAGCGAAGAGGCCATCTCGCTGTTTGAAGATGGCGTCTACCTGCGCAACGAGACCGACAAGACCCGCCCCGCCCAGCTGGAGATCCTGGGTGAGTGCGAGGCCAGGCTGACCATTCACGAGGGCAAGTACCACCAGGTGAAGCGGATGTTTGCCGCCATCGGCAACAAGGTGATAGGGCTGCATCGGGAGCGGATCGGGGCGCTCGGCCTGGACGACCAGCTGGCTCCGGGGGAATACCGGGAGCTGACCGCCGAGGAAGTGGCCCAGTTTTAATCACGCCATCCGACGGTGAATGTTCGCAATGATGTTACCGCGTCCGATTACGCCGCGACGCGGCTAATCGAACCTGCAGAACCAATTGAATTTTGTAGATTCGAATAGCGAAGCCTGTTCGGACGATCCTGAGGATTGGGCGTAGGTTGGCGCGAAGCGGAGCTAAGCCCAACATCAACCCCCGACTTACCCCGCTCCCAATACCATGGCCGTGCCCAGGGTGGCCAGCAGGGCACCGGCCCAGGCGGGCAGGGCAGGGCGCATCCCTGAGTGCCACCACAGCAGGGGCAGCAGTATGACCGGGGTGGTGGAGGAGAGGATGGCCACCATGCCCACGTCCCCCTGGCGCAGGGCAACCAGGATGAGCGTCATCCCGAGCGCCATCGCCAGGAAACCGTTGATGCCTATCATGCCCAGCACCTGGCGGTTGATGGGGTTGTGCGGCATGGCCAGGGGCACCCGCAGCACCCGCAGGGCACAGTGCGCCAGCAGGGCGCTCCCCATGCGGATGCCGGAGGCGCTCACCGCGTCCACGTTGCCAGCCATCATCACAGGTTTGGCGATGATGGCCCCCAGGCTCTGACAAAGAGCCGCGGTCAGGCCGAGGGCGATGCCGACGGCGAGGTGGCCGCGCACCTGCTCCCACTCGTTGTGCTGTTGGGCCTGCTGCGGGTTGCCACGGCGGCCGAACAGGATGGCGAGCATGACCCCGGCCAGCACCAGCAAGGCCCCCACCAGACGCCAGCCACCGAGTTGTTCCCCGAACAGCCAGAGCCCGAGCAGGGCGGAGAAGAGCGCATGGCAGGAGAACAGCAAGCCGCTGCGCCTGGGGCCCAGCCGGTTCATGCAGGCGAACAGGGCGGTGTCACCGACGAAGATGCCGATGAGCCCCGACAACGCCAGCAGTGGCAGGGCGCTCTCGGTGAGGGTCTGCCAGCCCCCCGTGATCAGGCTGGCGCTGGCCAGCATCAGGCTGACCAGAAACATCCGCCAGCGGCTGTAGGCAAAGGCCCCCAGATGGCGCGCCGGTTTGACGGAAATCAGGGCCGCGACTGCCCATAAACTGGCGGCAGCCAGCGCCAGCCACTCATACCCCATAAAGACCCCTGAAACGGTAAAAATCAGCCGGGCTGATGCCAGCATCGAGCGCCATGGCGGCCTGACTGACCTTCATGCGAGGCGAGTCGAGGGTGCCCTCAGGCGATCTTGCGCATCCGTGGCTGATATTTTGGAAAAATCCCCTGAAAAAAATAGCCCGAAAGACTCCATCTGCCGGGCAAGCCCGATACAATACGGGGCGTCTTCGGGGATAACAAGCGCGGCATCATGCATTCGTTTTAAGGCGCGCCGCCGGCCTTCCCCTTCTTGAAATAAAGTGAATTGAACGAGGTTGATGTCATGCTTTACCGTTTCGCCGCCCGGCCAGCCCGTCGCTGGCTCTCTCCCTTGCTGCTCGGACTGATGCTGGCGCCGCCGTTGCAGGCGACCACAGTGGTGCAGCAGCCTGCCCTCTCTGACAGGCAGACCCTGGTCAAGGGCAACGGCGCCGAACCCGAGTCCCTCGACCCTGCCCAGATCCGCTCCGGTTTCCCGGGGGAGGTGGTGCTGGTGGACTTGTTCGAGGGACTGGTCAGCGAGGATGGGCAGGGCAGGATAGTGCCGGCTCAGGCCCAGCGCTGGGAGACCCGCGAGGATGGCCTGGTGTGGCGCTTCTTCCTGCGTCCGCAGCTCAAGTGGTCCAACGGCGAGCCGCTCACCGCCCGGGATTTCGTCTACGCCTGGCGGCGTCTGCTGAGCCCGGCGCAGGCCTCGCCCTCCGCCGGTCTCTTGCTGGCGACCGGCATCAACAACGCCCAGTCCATCTATGCCGGTGCCCTCGATCTCGATGCCCTGGGGGTGGAGGCCGAGAGCGATCAGATCCTCAAGGTGACCCTGGAGCGGCCCGTGCCCTACTTCCTGCAGCTCATCAGCCAGCGCCCCTTCGTGCCGGTCAACGAGCGGGCCATCACCCAGTTTGGCAAGCAGTGGACCCAGCCTGGCAAGCTGGTCAGCAACGGTCCCTACCGGCTGGTGAACTGGGTGCCGAACGAGCGTATCGAAGCCGAGCGCAATCCCCAGTACTGGGATGATGCCCACACCCGGATCCAGCGGGTGACCTATCTGCCCCTGGCTTCCCAGCACGCGGAGCGGTTGCGCTACGAGGCGGGGGAGATCCAGCTCACCAACAAGGTGGCGCTGGAGTATTACCAGAAGACCATGGAAGAGACACCGGAGCGGATCTGGGGTTTGCCGCTGCTGGGCACCTACCTCTATACCTTCAACCTGCGCCGCCCCGAGCTGCAGGATGTGCGGGTGCGTCAGGCGCTCTCCATGGCCATAGATCGCCGCCTGCTGACCGAGAAGGTGAGCGGCCAGGGGGAGCGACCGGCCTGGTCCCTGCTGCCCGGCATGCCGGATTACGAAGAGCTGGGTTCGGCGCTGGCCCTGGAGGACATGCCGACCCGTCTGGCCAGGGCTGCCGCCCTGCTGACGGAGGCGGGCTACAACAGTGCCCACCCCCTCAAGCTGACCCTGACCTACAACACCTCGGAGAACCACAAGAAGCTGGCCCTGGCGGTCGCGGCCATGTGGAAGCCGCTGGGGGTGGAGGTCAGCCTCAACAACATGGAGTGGAATGCCTATCAGGTGGCCAAGGACAGCGGCGACTTCATGCTGGCTCGCTCCTTCTTGTTTGGTGACTATGTCGAGCCCTCGTCCATGCTGGGCAGTTTCCGTTGTCAGGATCCCCAGAACGAGAGCGGCTACTGCAACCCGGCCTTCGACGGCCTGTTGCAGCAAGCCGCGGACACCCTGGATGGCGCCGCCCGAAGCGGGCTCTACCGCAAGGCCGAACAGCTGCTGATGGAGGAGATGCCTGTCATCCCCGTCTATCACTACAACCAGATGAGGCTGGTGGACCCCGCCCTGCGCGGCCTGCCGAGCAGCAACCTGAAGGGGGCGATCGCCACCAAGGATCTCTACTTCAGCCAGCCATGAGGAGTGTGCGATGAAGATAGCCATCATTTCCGATCTGCACGGTAGCCTGCCTGCCCTGGAGCAGGTGCTGGCGCAGCTTGCACCCTGGCAGCCGGATCACTATCTGTTGCTGGGGGATCTGCTCAACCACGGCCCGCGCAATCCGGTGCCGGCGGGCTATGATCCTGCCGCCGTGGCGGCGCGGCTCAACCAGCTGGCCCCCCGGATCATGGCGGTGCGGGGCAACTGCGATTCCGAAGTGGATCAGATGCTGCTGCACTTCCCCATCACTGCCCCCTACAACCAGCTGCTGGTGGACGGGCGGCGCTGGTTCGTCAGCCATGGACATCTCTATGATCCCGAGGCGGTGCCCCTGCCGGCGGGCAGCCTCTTCATCAGCGGCCATACCCACCTGCCCATATTGCGACGAGAAGCGCGGCAGGAAGGGGAACTGGTGCTGGTGAACCCGGGTTCTATCTGCTTTCCGAGGGGAGAATGGGCGGCCAGTTATGGCCGGTATGAGGATGGCGTCATGAGCATTCATGCCTGCCGCGATGGGGCAAGGCTGATGGAACTGGTGCTCTGACAGCAGGGTATCAAGAGAAGGAAGGAGAGAGAATTAGGCCTTGATCCCCAGGGAGCGGGTACCGGAGCGGGTATTGCCCTTGGCGTCATAGGTCAGGGAGTTGCTGTCTCGCAACTTGCTGAGAAAGCTCGCCAGGCGGCGATTGGAGATGATGCTGAGCTCGAGCAGCCGACCGTTGAGGTTGTTCTGCTCCTGACAGGCTTCCAGCTTGGCTTGCAGGGCCTGCAACTGGGTCGGGAAGGCGCCGAGTTGTTGCTGCAGATCGGGCAGCTCGGCCAATGTCTTGTCCAGGGTCTCGATGGCCTCAAGCAGTTGCTGCTTGCGCTCGGCCAGCGCCGGCAAGGCCAGGGCCCGGTGTGCCTTGAGCAGGTCAAATTCCTCTGCCAGCAAACCTTGCATCTGGGAGAGGTTGTCGTCCTGGGCGTGCAGCAGCGAAGGCAGGTCCATCATCCCAGCCGTTTGTCCAGATCCGCTTCGAAGCTGAACATCTTCCTGGCCACGGCTTCACTGTTGACCTTGTATTCACCACTGGCCACGGCCTTCTTCAGGCTTTCGACGCGGCTCTCGTTACCGGTGGAGGCGGTGTTGAGGGTCTTCTGCATCTGTTGCAATTGCTGCGCCTCACTGGTCAAGGAGACAGAGTCGGTCTTGACTGTCGCCGCGCGATTGCTCTCGGCAGAGGTCGCGGACTTGGTGGCTACACCTTGACTGGTCCCACTGTTTTGCAACCGGCTGTTTGCCAAGTTGTTGATATTGTTGATAGCCATACGGTTTACCTTCGTCTGCTTTGCTGTTCGCTTACCTGTTTATCGGTGACGGCGGTCAGAACTTTAGAAAAAAATTGCTGCATTAATAAAACAGTCAGAATGTAACCACCACAGAGCCGACGGCACTCACCTGGCCCTGCACCGCTCTGCCCGAACGAATGTTGACGAGCCTGATCATGTCTCCGAAGCTGCCATCTTGCAAGGCTCGGGCCATGGTTTTGATCTGCATGCTGCTGTTTTCCGCACTCAGGGTGACCTGGTCCCCCTTGCAGACCACGCAGACCTGGGTGAGCCTGATGGGTTGGCCCGGCTTGAGTTCACGCTTGCTGCGCACCCCGATGAGGGCGGCCGGGTCGGTGAGGTAGTCACCGCGGATCAGGGTCTGATCCTGGTAGGCCAGGGTCAGCATGGATTCGCTCAGTATGTCCCCCTTGGCCACGGGGACCGCGACGGTGACATAGGGTTTCTGGATGCTGACCCGCACCGGGAGGTAGAGATCCCAGGGTTTGTCTCCCTCGCACTTGAGGTAGACGGTGGTGTTGCGGCGGATCTCCATCTTGGCCGGGAGGGAGATAGTCAGCCCCTCTTCGCAGTGGTTCAGGGGGAGGCGCTCATCTATGGTACCGGCGGTCACCTCGGCCTGGGCATCGAGGGGGACATCCAGCTGGTCGAGGACGAACGTCTGTGCCTGCTCCTGCAGATAGTCGGTCACCTCGGATGCCATGGCGTGAGAGAGGCTGCAAAACGGCAGTAAGATGAGGAAAAGTCTATTAATCATTTTTGCTTACCGGTCGATAAGTTGTTCACGTACACCATCGCAGTTAACTATGCTTGCTGCAGATTTCGGTTGTCGAGACATCGATAGTCTGATGCAAGCCAATGTGCATGCACACACAACATGCACGATCAGTGCCAAGCGTTTTTTTAGGGAGTGTTTATGGCGAGTATTCTTGACTCGGTCAACCAACGGACCCAGCTGGTGGGACAAAACCGGTTGGAGCTGCTGCTGTTTCGTCTCAACGGACGTCAAAGATTTGGCATCAACGTATTCAAGGTACGTGAGGTGCTGCAGTGCCCTCCCTTGACCGTCATGCCCAAGCTCAACTCCTGCATTCGCGGTGTGGCGCACATTCGCGGCCAGACCATCTCGGTGATCGATCTCAGCATGGCGATGGGCAAGCGCCCCATCCAGGACATCTCCAAGTGCTTCATCATCATCTCCGAATACAACAGATCCGTTCAGGGGTTCCTGGTCCATTCGGTCGAGCGCATCATCAACATGAACTGGGAGTCCATACTGCCGCCCCCCAAGGGCGCCGGTCGCATCAACTACATGACGGCGGTGACCGAGGTGGATGGCGAGCTGGTGGAGATCCTGGATGTGGAGCGCATTCTCAACGAGATCTCGCCGGTCTCCACCGAGGTGAGTGCCGAGCTGGTGGAAGCCAGCGTGGAGCGCAATCCCCACGGCCGTCCTGTGCTGGTCGCCGACGACTCTTCGGTGGCGCGCAAGCAGGTACAGCGGGCGCTGGAGGCAATAGGGGTGCAGTGCGTGCTGGCCAAGGATGGACGGGAGGCCCTCAACATGCTGCTGGAGATGGCCAAGCAGGGCCCCATCCTCGAGCAGATTGCCCTGGTGATCTCCGACATCGAGATGCCGGAGATGGATGGCTACACCTTCACCGCCGAGATCCGCAACAATCCCAACCTCAAGGATTTGCATGTTATCCTGCACACATCCCTCAGTGGGGTGTTCAATCAGGCCATGGTGCAGAAAGTTGGCGCGAACAACTTCATTGCCAAATTCCAGCCTGATGAATTGGCCAAGGCCGTACAAGGCGCTCTCTAATAAAGAAGAACAACTGCATGAAGACACTTTCGGACGACTTATACAGGCAATTCAGCAATTTTCTGGCGCAGCAGAGCGGCATAGTGCTGGGTGACAACAAACAGTATCTGGTCAAGAGCCGTCTGTCGCCCTTGATGACTCAGTTTGGTATCGAGAGTCTGTCTGAACTGGTGACCCGGGCGATGAACGTGCGTGAACGGGAGCTCAAGATGGCCGTGGTCGATGCCATGACCACCAATGAAACCCTGTGGTTTCGCGATACCTACCCGTTCCAGCTGCTGAGTGACAAGATTTTCCCCGAGCTCGGCAAGAGTGGTCGTCCCATCAAGATCTGGTCTGCGGCCTCTTCCTCCGGGCAGGAGCCTTACTCCATCGCCATGACGGCGCTGGAGCAGCAGGTCAAACGCCCCGGCACCTTGCCGGGCGGGGTGCAGATAGTGGGGACCGACATCTCCAGCACCATGCTCAACCAGTGCAAGGAAGGGGTCTACGACAGCCTGGCACTGGCTCGCGGCCTGTCACCCGAGCGCAAGCGGCTGTTCTTTGAGCCCTGCGGCGACAACAAGATGCGGGTATCGGAGCGTGTCAGAAAATTGACCAGCTTCCGGCCCCTGAACCTGCTGGAGAGCTACAGCCTGCTCGGCAAGTTTGACATCATCTTCTGCCGCAACGTGCTCATCTACTTTGCGCCTGAGGTGAAGTCCAAGATCCTCAACCAGTTTGCCAGCAGCCTCAATCCTGGCGGCTATCTGATGCTGGGGGCCTCGGAGTCCCTGGCGGGCCTCACCGACAAGTTCGAGATGATCCGCTGCAACCCCGGCATCGTCTACAAGGTCAAATAACTCCCCCCTCGTCCCTCTTTGGCACACCTCTTGCTAAACATTCGTGAAGCAGGAGGTGCGCTATGGCAATTTCATTCGACAAGGCATTCGGTGTTCACCAGTACACGCTGAGCGTTCGCGCCAAGCGTGCGGAGGTGTTATCGAGCAACATCGCCAACGCGGATACGCCGGGCTTCAAGGCCCGTGACATCAACTTCTCCCAGGCGTTGCAGGATGCCCAGAGCCAGCAAGGGTTCGGGCTGTCCACCACCAGCGAGAAGCATTTCGCCTTGCAGATGGATGCCCCCGGGTCGACCCAGTATCGCAACCCCCTGCAACCGGATACAGGTGACGGCAATACCGTGGATGTGCAGCAGGAGCGCAGCGAGTTTCTGCGCAACAGCCTCGAGTACCAGGCTTCCCTCGAATTCATGAATGGCAAGATAAGCGGCCTGCTCAAGGCGTTGAAAGGAGATCAGTAATGAGTTTGTTCAAGGTCTTTGACATTGCAGGCTCTGCCATGAGCGCGCAGTCCGTCCGCCTCAATACGGTGGCCAGCAATATGGCCAACGCCGACAGCGTCAGCTCCAGCGTGGAAAAAACTTACCATGCCAGGCGGCCAGTCTTTGCCGCCCAGCTGGATCAGGCCATGTCAGACAAGCAGGCCTCGGTGGGGGTGGATGTGAAGGGCATAGTCGAGAGCGATGCGCCGCTGCTCAAGGAGTACAACCCGAACCACCCCATGGCGGACAAGGATGGCTTCATCTTCAAGCCCAACGTCAACATGGTGGAGGAGATGGCGGACATGATAGCCGCCTCCCGCAGTTACCAGACCAACGTCCAGGTGGCGGATGCGGCCAAGAAGATGCTGCAGCAGACGCTCGGCCTCGGCAAGTCCTGATAGAGGTGAACCCGGATGAGAGAGATCAGTGACGGTCTGCATGACCGCAGCCATGGGTTCGACCTGTATGGTGCCCGGCAAACCCGGACAGAGGGGGAATCATAAGTGGCAGATACCTATGACAGCCTGCTGGGGGTCAACCGGACGTCGTCCGCCCAGACCAATACCACCAACACCCCGACCCAGAAGAAGGAGCTGGATCAGGAGTCTTTCCTGAAGCTGCTGACCATGCAGCTCTCCTACCAGGATCCCTTCAAGCCGGTGGACAACGCCCAGATGCTCTCCCAGATGACCTCGATGTCGACGTCCCAGGGGATCAGCAGCCTCTCCACCCAGATGGAGAGCCTCAACAGCCTGATGACCTCCAGCCAGGCGCTGCAGGCTTCGGCCCTGGTGGGTCAGAACGTGCTCATACCCTCCAACACCGGTTATCTGGAGAAGGGGAGCACCCTCTCCGGCGTCATCGCCACCGGGGACGGTGGCAGCAACGTCAAGGTGACGGTGAAGGACGAAAGCGGTCAGGTGATCAAGGAGTTCTCCATCGAAGGGGACCAGAAGGGGAACGTGGCCTTCGAGTGGGATGGCAAGGACAAGGACGGCAACCTGGCCAAGAGCGGCAAGTATTCGATAGAGGCGCACGCCACCGTCAATGGCAAGTCCGAGAGCGTGCCGGCCCTGACCTATGCCAAGGTGGAGAGCGTCACCCTGGGCACCAGCACCAACCCCAGTACCCTCAAGCTCAAGGGACTGGGTGGCATCTATCTGACCGACGTATTGGAAATTGGCGGGACGACCGGCAAGTCGACTGCGACACCGACGCCGACCCCTAACGCAGTGATCTAAGGAGAAAGACATGTCATTCAACAATGCCCTCAGCGGCATCAATGCGGCTCAAAAAGACCTGAACGTCACCGCGAACAACATTGCCAACGTCAACACCACCGGCTTCAAGGAGTCCCGCGCCGAGTTCGCCGACGTCTACGCCAACTCCATCTTCGTCAACGCCAAGACCCAGGTCGGCAACGGGGTGGCGACGGGGGCGGTGGCGCAGCAGTTCCATCAGGGGGCGCTGCAATTCACCAACAACGCGCTGGATCTCGCCATCCAGGGCAACGGCTTCTTCGTGACTTCCGATGGCCTGACCAACCTGGATCGCAGCTACACCCGCTCCGGCGCCTTCAAGCTCAACGAGAGCAGCTACATGGTCAGCAACTCCGGCGGTTACCTGCAGGGGTACGAGATCAACGCCGACGGTACCCCCAAGGCGGTGAGCATCAATGCGACCAAGCCCATCCAGATCCCGGACAGAGCCGGTGAGCCGGTCCAGACCTCCAAGATAGAGGCCAGCTTCAACCTGCCGTCCACCGCCTCGCCGCTGGCGGCGGGCAACGGCGCCGCCGATGCCTCCAAGTTCGATCCCAAGGATTCGAGCACCTACTCCTCCTCCACCTCTGTGGTGGTCTACGACTCCCTGGGGGAGCCGCACACCATCACCCAGTACTTCGTCAAGGAGGCGGATCCCGCGAACCTGACCCAGCCTGCGAGCCCGACGGCCTGGCGCATGTACATGTATGAAGGGGACAAGCCCATCGACGTCGTGGGCGGGCAAGCTACCACCATGGCCACCGGCGTCACCCAGGCCCCCTTGAGTGCCCGCGTCACCTTCGATGCCTCCGGCAAGATGCAGACCCCCACCACGCCGGCCGTCATCAAGACAGAGCCGCTGGGCACCCCGGGCGCCGGCATCATCACCAATGGTGCCGATGGCACCCAGGATATAGAGCTGAAGCTCGGCACAGTGACTCAGTACGCCTCGCCGTTCGAAGTCAACAAATTGACCCAGGATGGCTCCACCGTCGGCCGGTTGACCAAGGTCGAAATCACCGCAGACGGCATAGTCTCGGCGACCTACAGCAACGCCACCACCGTCAAGGTGGCCATGGTGGCCATGGCCAAGTTCGCCAACTCCCAGGGGCTGACCCAGGTGGGGGACACCTCCTGGCGTCAGTCCCTGCTCTCCGGTGATGCCCTGCCGGGCACCCCGAACTCCGGCACCTTCGGCTCCATCAAGTCGTCGGCCCTGGAGCAGTCCAACGTGGATCTGACCACTGAGCTGGTGGACCTCATCACCGCCCAGCGCAACTTCCAGGCGAACTCCCGTTCGCTGGAAGTGAACAGCTCGCTGCAGCAGAACATACTGCAGATCCGCTAAGGTTTTTCGCGGTTGCAAGGGGCGCTCATGCGCCCCTTGTCGTTTTCGGCGCGGCGTTTTTTCCTCCGCTGTTTCGCCCTTCCCATATCTCTTGGCACTCAATTTGCAGTTGTCCTGCGAGAGTCATCTGTTTGACGGAGGATCCCATGGATCACCTGCTTTATATCGCCATGTCCGGGGCCAAGGAGAACATGAACAGCCTGGCTGTGCGTGGCAACAACCTGGCCAACGCCAACACCATAGGCTTCAAGTCTGACTTCGAGCAGGCGCGCAGCATGCAGGCGTTTGGCGAAGGGCTGCCCACGCGGGTGTTCGCCATGACGGAGCGGCCGGGTCAGAACCTGCAGCACGGCCTGCTGCAGACCACGGGGCGGGATCTTGACGTCGCCGTCGACGGCCAGGGCTGGATTGCGGTGCAGGATCCCAATGGGGCAGAGGCCTATACCCGCATGGGCAATCTGCAGCTCAATGCCACCGGCAATCTGCAGACCTCCACAGGGCTCAACGTGGTGGATGACGCCGGTCAGCCCATAGTGCTGCCGCTGCCCATGGAGAAGATCGAGATCAACCGGGATGGCACCATCAGCGGCCGTCCCGAGGGGGCCGCCGCCAACCTGCCGGAGGATTTCCAGCGCATCAAACTGGTCAATCCCCCGAGCGATGCGGTGGAGAAGGGCCAGGATGGCCTGTTTCGTCGCAAGGATGGCCAGAAGGAGGCAGCCTCTGCCGACGTGGGCCTGATCGCCGGCTCCCTCGAGGGGAGCAACGTCAACGTGGTCGACGAGATGACCAACCTTATTCGCTTGCAACGTCAGTTCGAAACTCAGGTCAAGATCATGAAGACCGCCGAGGAGAATGACGAGGCCCAAACCCAGCTGCTGCGTATCAGCTAATCAAGGAGCATGACATGAACTCTGCACTCTGGATTCGCACATCAAAAGATGACATGACCCTGCACCCTAGATCCGCTAATTAAGGAAGATGAAATGAATCCTGCACTCTGGATCAGCAAGACCGGCCTCGATGCCCAGCAGACCAACATTTCGGTCACCTCGAACAACCTGGCGAACGCCAGCACAGTGGGCTACAAGAAGGCCCGCGCCATCTTCGAGGATCTGCTCTATCAGAACATCAACCAGCCCGGTGGTCGCTCCTCGGCGGATACCGAGCTGCCCTCCGGCCTGATGCTGGGGGCGGGGGCCAAGGTGGTCGCCACTCAGAAAAACCACAGCCAGGGCAACGTCCAGACCACGGACAACTCCCTGGATCTGATGATAAGCGGCCGCGGCTACTTCGAGATCCAGTTGCCGGACGGCAGCGCGGCCTACACCCGCAACGGCCAGTTCACCCTCAATGACGAGGGCACCATAGTGACCCCGGGCAACGGCTACCCGCTGCAGCCGGAGATCCAGATCCCCGAGAACGCCCAGAGCGTGACGGTGGGGGAGGATGGTCAGGTGTCCGTCCAGCTCAAGGGGGATGGTCAGTCCCAGGTGGTGGGCCAGATCAACACCACCGACTTCGTCAACCCGACCGGCCTGCAACCCATGGGGGAGAACTTGTTCCTCGAGACCCAGTCGAGCGGCGCCCCCATCCAGGGCACAGCCGGTGCGGACGGCCTGGGGGTCGTCAAGCAGGGGATGCTGGAGACCTCCAACGTCAACGTGACCGAGGAGCTGGTGAACCTCATTCAGGCCCAGCGCGTCTATGAGATGAACTCCAAGGTCATCTCGGCAGTAGACTCGATGATGTCCTTCCTGACCCAACGCACCTAATCCTGAAACATAAGCGGAGGCCCATGATGAAAGCCCTATGGATGCTGGGCCTGCTGACACTGGCAGGCTGTACCAGCACCCCCAATACCGCCAGACCCGACGACCCCGAATTCGCCCCCGTGTATGGCGAGTCGGAGCCGGTGTCGGTGCGCCCGACCGGGGCCATCTTCCAGCCCGAACAGGTCAACGGCATCTACTCGGACATCAAGGCCCATAGAGTGGGTGACATCATCACCATAGAGCTGGCGGAATCGACCTCGGCGTCGAAGAAGGCCAATACCCAGAGCGGCAAGGACAACAAGATGGAGCTGGAACCCGTCACTCTGGGCGGGGTGCCGGTGACGGCAGGCGCCTATGATCTGTCGGCTTCCATCGGCCAGAGCAGTGCGTTCAAGGGCCAGGCCAAGGCGGATCAGAGCAACAGCCTGCAGGGCAACATCTCGGTCAGCGTGATCAAGGTATTGCCGAACGGCAACCTGCTGGTGCGCGGTGAGAAGTGGATCATGCTCAACAACGGCAACGAATACATCCGCATCACCGGTCTGGTGCGCCCGGAGGACGTGAGTTCGGAGAACAGCGTCTCGTCCCAGCGGGTCGCCAATGCGCGCATCCATTACGGCGGCACCGGCGATCTGGCCAACACCCAGGAACAGGGGTGGCTGACCAGCTTCTTCAACGGTCCCTGGTGGCCCATTTAATACTCGGGACCCGGGTCGTCAGTGGCGACCCGGGTCCGGAATGGTTTAGTTAGGAGATGTCATGAACCGACTCCGTTTGCTCGGCCTGCTGTGCTGTATCTTGCCGCTTGGGCTGGCGCACGCCTCCCGCATCAAGGATCTCAGCTCGGTGGAAGGGGTGCGCAGCAACCAGTTGATCGGCTACGGTCTGGTGGTGGGCCTGCCCGGCACGGGCGAGAAGAACAACGCCTTCACCGAGCAGACCTTCAGGACCATGCTCAACAACTTCGGCATCAAGGTGCCGGACAACATCAAGCCCAAGATCAAGGACGTGGCGCCCGTGGCCATCCACGCCGATCTGCCCCCCTTCTCCAAGCCGGGCCAGACCATAGACGTCACCGTCTCCGCCATCGGCGAGGCGAAGAGTCTGCGGGGCGGCACCCTGCTCCAGACCTTCCTCAAGGGGCTGGACGGCCGCGTCTATGCGGTGGCTCAGGGCAGTCTGGTGGTCGGTGGTCTCGGGGCCGAGGGGGCGGATGGCTCCAAGGTGGTGGTCAATACCCCGACAGTGGGGCGCATCGCCAACGGGGCGACAGTGGAGCGTGAAGTGCCGAACTCCTTCTCCCAGGGGGACACCATCACCTTCAACCTGAACCGGCCCGACTTCACCACAGCCCGCCGGGTAGCCGACGTGGTCAACGATCTGGTGGGTCCCAACACGGCCCAGGCGCTGGACGCCACCTCCATCAAGGTGTTTGCCCCGCGGGATCCGAGCCAGCGGGTCTCCTACCTCGCGACCATCGAAAACCTGGAAGTGGATCCGGCCACCGAGTCCGCCAAGATCATCGTCAACTCGCGCACCGGCACCATAGTCATCGGCAGCGAGGTCAAGCTGCGGCCCGCCGCCATCAGCCATGGGGGCCTGACGGTCACCATAGCCGAGAACCAGCAGGTCTCCCAGCCCAATCCGCTGGCGGGGGGCGAGACCGCGGTCACCAACAACTCCACCATCAACGTGCAGCAGGATCCGGGGCGTATGTTCAAGCTCGACACGGGGGCGACCCTGGACGATCTGGTGCGGGCGGTGAATCAGGTGGGGATAGCCCCGGGGGATCTGATGGCTATCCTGGAGGCCCTGCAGCAGGCGGGCGCCATTCAGGGACAGCTGGTCATCTTGTAACAGGCTGTCCCGGCGAGTCTCTGGGTTGGCGGCGCAGCAGCCAGCCCAGAGAGCCAATAGGTAATACAGTCATTTCTTGAGCGGCAAGAGGTTGCCACGGGCGGCAAAGAGGAAGGTTATGGCAGAGTTCGACACCCAGAGTGGTATCAATCTTGGCATGGTGCAGGACGTTCAGAACCTGGACAAGCTGCGCCAGATGAGCCACAGCAAGGAGGGGAAGCAAGAGGCACTGATGGCGGCGGCCCGCCAGTTCGAGTCCATCTTCACCCAGACCCTGTTCAAGGGGATGCGCCAGGCCAACTCGGTGCTGACCCAGGACAACCCGATGAACAGCAGCTACACCCAGTTCTACGAGGGGATGCTGGACGAGCAGCGGGTCTCCGATATGTCGAGCAAGGGGGGTCTTGGCATCGCCGAGATGGTGGCCAAGCAGTTCTCTCCCGAGAAGACCTTCACCCATAACGACGGCCGGGTTCTCAAGCTGCCCCAGCGCACCGAGAGGGTCTACAAACCCTATGAAGCCCCCAGCGCCTCCAACGATCTGATCGCAGCCTCCAAAGTTGGCAAAGATTTTGCTGATAACGAAATGAAGAGCGAGATGAATGGGGCTGAGTCTCCTTTGAACCTGCCCAGACGCCCCAATCGCACCGTGCCTCCCATGGGCAGCAGCCCGCGGGCCTCGGCCCTGGATGAGAGCGCCAAGGTGTTCGACAGTCCGGAGGAGTTCGTCGAGCGTCTGATGCCGTTGGCCAAGAAGGCGGCGGACAAGCTGGGACTGAGCCCGGCGGTACTGGTGGCCCAGGCAGCCCTTGAGAGCGGCTGGGGCAAGCGGGTGATCAAGGATGGGGAAGGGCAGATGAGCCACAACCTGTTCGGCATCAAGGCCGATCCCCGTTGGGAAGGGCCCAAGGCCGTGGTGAGCACCCTGGAGTACGAGCAAGGGGTGGCGTCGCGCCAGAAGGCGGCGTTTCGCTCCTACGAGTCGTTTGAAGAGAGCTTCAACGACTATGTGGACTTCCTGACCTCGGGGACCCGCTACAAGGGGGCGCTGGCCAAGGTGGACAGCCCTGACCGCTACTTCGAGGCGCTGCAGCAGGCCGGTTATGCCACCGATCCCCAGTACGCCAGCAAACTTAAACAAGTGTTGCGCAGTGATGCCATCGCCGGCTACTCGATGCCCGGCAACGCTGCGACCAGGAACACAGAGATGGAGCTGTAAGCTATGGCAAGCGATCTGCTTGGAATCGGGACTTCGGGTGTATTGGCCCAGCAGCGACTGCTGCAGACCACCAGTAACAACATAGTGAACGTCAACAGCCAGGGCTATGTACGTGAACGCACCCTGATCTACACCAATTCCGTCGGATTGGGCACGGGCGACATGGTGAGCGAGCGGGTCATCAACGCCTACGCCCAGGCTGAGGTGCGCCGCGATACCTCCGCCTACCATGCCGCAGGCTCGCGCTACGATCAGCTGTTCCAGCTCGACAGCCTGCTGGGGGATGCCAGCAACAGCGTGGGCACCACCATCACCTCCTACTTCAAGGCCTTTCACACCGCCAACGAATCGCCGGCGGAAGTGGGCGGGCGCAAGACCACCCTGAGCGAGCTCAACGGCATGGTTGACCGCTTTCACACCCTCTCCGCCCAGCTCGACAAGCAGAGTGACACCATCAACTCCACCATAGGGGACGAGACGGACAGGGTGAACAGCCTGCTCAACAGCATCAACGATCTGAACCAGGCCATAGTCCGCACCCAGGGCTCGCCGGAGGAGAACCTGATGCTGTTCGATCAGCGTGACGAGGCGATCCGCCAGCTCTCCGAGAAGATGGAAGTCCGCACCGTGACCCAGTCCAACGGCAGCATGCTGGTCAACATGAGCACGGGGCACTCCCTGGTGCTGGACGGCGGCGTGGCCCAGTTCAAGGTGGTGCCGGGCAGCCCGGACTCCCGGGATGCGAGGCTGCAACTCACCCTGGGGGCCAACCAGGCCAACATCAATGACAAGGATCTGGGGGGCGCCATCGGCGGCCTCTTCACGGCGCGCAACGATCTGGAGCCCGCCAAGCGGGAGCTGGGCCAGTTGGCGGTCGCCATGGCCGATGCCATGAACCAGCAGAACCGCCTCGGCATGGATCTGGACAACGAGCTGGGGGGGGATCTCTTCTCCCTCAAGGGGAGCCAGGGGCTCCCCTATGCCGGCAACCAGGGCAACGGGGCGGCCAGCGTCAACTTCGTGCCCGGCAAGGGCTCAGAGGTGACCACCTTCGATTACGAAGTGCAGTTCAACAGCGCCACCGGTTATGAGGTCTTCTCCATCGACGGCTCAGGCCAGCGGACCTCGGTGGCGACCGGCACCACCCCCCCCGCCAAGTTCGAGGTGGCGGGGCACGGCATCGAGATCGACCTGTCCGGCACCCCGGTCGGGGGCGACAAGATAGTGCTGCAACCCACCAAGCACGCCGCCGCCGGCATGGAGCAGGCCGCCACCAGGCCGGAAGACATTGCGCTGGCATCCCCCATCAAGGCGGACAAGAATTCCCAGAACCTGGGCTCGGGCGAGATCAAGGTGAACAGCGTCTACAACACAGGCACGGGGTCGGGCTTTGGCACCAATACCCTGGACCCGAACGCTCCCCAGGTCATCAAGATCGACGGCAGCGGCAACTACGAGGTCTATGACAAGAACAACAACCTGCTCGGGGTGGCCCCTGCCTCCAGCAAGGGGCAGAACCTGATGTCCGCCCTCGAGATGCCGCTGGGGACGCCCATAGTGCCGGCCCTGACCCCGGGCTACGACTTCAGCATCACCGGCAAGGTGGAGGCAAACGACAGCTTCACCCTTAGCTACAACAAGGATGGCTTTGCCGACAACGGCAACGGGCTGGCGCTGGCGGAGCTGCAGAACAAGGAGCTGGTGCGCAAGAACAACAACGCCGCTACCAGCAACGACAAGATGACCTTCAACGACGCCTACAGCGCCCTGGTGACCGGGGTGGGCAACAAGGCCAGCCAGGCCAAGACGCTGCTGCAGGCCAATGAGGCCAAGCTGACCCAGAGCACCGCCATCTTCGAGAGCGTCTCCGGGGTCAACCTGGAGGAGGAAGCGGCCAACCTCATCCGCTTCCAGCAGTCCTATGCCGCCTCGGCCCAGATAGTCAATACCGCCAAGACCATCTTCGATACCCTGTTGTCTTCCGTGAGGTAAGTCATGCGCATCACCACCAACATGATCTATGACCGCAACCTTGCCTCCATGGGCAAGGTCAGCGAGCGCCAGAATACCGCCTATGAGCAGCTGATCTCGGGGGACAAGTTCTCCCGGGCGGGGGAGGACCCCGCCGGCATGAGCCAGAAGCTGGCGCTGACCAAGGAGATCGATCTCTTCAAGCAATACGGCGTCAATGGCAGCCTGCTGGAGAACAGCCTGGGCCACGAGGAGACTGTGCTCACCTCCCTCAACAACGCCATGCTGAGCGCCCAGACTCTGATCCAGAAGGCGAACAGCTCGGCCATGGGCTCGGAGGAGCGCAACGCCATCGCGAGCGAGCTGGAGGGGCTGCAAAAGCAGATGTTCGATCTGATGAACAGCAAGAACTCCCAGGGGGAGTTCATCTTCGGCGGCAACCAGAGCAAGACCCAGCCCTTCGTGAAAGATGCGAGCGGCAACTATGTGTTCCAGGGGGACACCGGGCAGCGCAGCATCCAGGTCTCCTCCACTGTGCAGATCCCGGCCAATGACTCCGGCTTCGATCTGTTCGAGATGGTGGCGACCCGGCGCACCGCCAGTGGCACCAGCGCCAACATCAAGGTGGGGGTGGGGGATCAGGGGAACTTCGAGAGCTTCTATCGCAACAACTACGATTCGTCTCTTGCCAGCAACCAGTTCACGGTGAGCACTCAGGTGGGACCGCCGGACAGGTACGAGATCCGGGACAGCGGCGGTGGCCTGATCCAGGACGGGGACTACAGCGCGGGCAACAAGATAGCCTTCAACGGGCTGGAGCTGACCCTGGACCTGCCGGCAGGGGGCACGGATCAGACCTTCGTGCTGGACAAGCCGAAGAACGACAGCGTGCTCAACGGCATGTCCGATTTCCTCACCGCCCTGCGCGACCCCAGCCTCTCGGCTGACGGCTTCCAGCTGGCGGTGGCGGATGCCACCACCCACATGAACAACGCCAGGACCAAGATAGACAGAGGGCTCGGCGAGCTGGGTGGCCGGATGAACAGCCTGGAGCAGGTGATGGGGTCGAACGATGGCCTCAGCACCCTGAACCAGCAGGCGCGGGCCAAGGTCTCCGAGGCGGACATGTACGAGGTGATTGCGGCGCTCTCCAAGGAGGACGCGGCCATGAGCGCCTCCCAGCTCGCCTTCGGCAAGATAAGCAAGCTGACCCTGTTCGATTACATCCGCTGATGGCTGGCTCCCCCGGGCAGGGGGAGTCAGCTCTACCTACTGCCCCTTTTCCCCTCCAATTTGTAACAACCCGTTGCCAGCAGCCCAATGGCCTTGACTCGGGGAGGCCCCGGACAGATGATGCCGCCCGCACCACCCAGGTGGCGCGCATTTTTCGCAGCATCTCGTTAGGCGAGGCTCCTGCATAAACACAGGCCACTGATCTCACGACGTCCAGAGACGCCCAAGATCAGGACAGTTTTCATCGGATTAAGGTGTCAACCCAAGTGGCTTCCGGCGTGCCGGATACGTTATGCAGTGCTAAAGCTGGTACGTGGGGATGAAGACACGCCGGACGGCGTCATTTCCTGCCTGTTACTCGTCAATCAAATTGCTGTTTTCTTGTCGACAGCGACCGGTGCGAGCCGGTTGCCTTCAGGCCCTGCCTGAAATCACATGAGGATATCTGTGATGAAGAAAACACACACCCTGCTCAACCGTCATCAACTGCTCGATCTCGCCGCCCTGCAGGGCTGGCTAGACCACAACCTGGACCCGGTGCAGCGTGCCGATCAACTGCTGACCCTGCGCCCGGAAGAGCTCAACTGCGTCTTCGATACCCTGCCTGCGCCGCGAGGAGCCGCCCTGCTCGCCTCCCTGTCGGCGGAAAGCGCAGGCCAGCTGCTGCTGCGCCTGCATGGCAGCATAGTGGGCGTGCTGCAGGAGGCCATTCCCCGGCGCGATATGGTGGCCATCCTGCGCAAGCTGGGCTCTCAGGATCGCACCAGGCTGCTGGCCCGTTTCCCGAGCCAGGCGCAGGCCATCTACGCCTCCCTGCTGGATTGGCCGAGCGAGTCGGTCGGTGCCAACATGCGCCACGAATACCTGGCCGTCGACCAGGGGACCACGGTGGAGAGCGCCAAGCGGCGGATCCACGACGCCTGGGACAAGGCCCAGCTGTTTCAGCACCTCTATGTGGTCGACGGCGAGCGGCGCCTGCTCGGCAGCGTCTCCCTCAAGTCCCTGCTGATCGCCGATCCCCTGCGGCCGGTGAGCGAGCTGATGGAGCGGGAGGCGGTGCGGATCAATGCTCGGGCGGATCAGGAGCTGGCCGCCCGTCTGCTGATCGATCGCGACATCTCGACCCTGCCGGTGGAGGATCAGGGGCGTCTGGTGGGGGTCTTCCACGTGGATGACGCCGCCGACATCCTGGAGCTCGAATCCACCGAGGATGCGGAGTTGCAGGGGGGCTCATCCCCCCTGGATACCCCCTATCTGCAGGCCACTCCCTGGCAGCTGTGGCGCAAGCGGGTTGGCTGGCTGCTCATCCTGTTCGTGGCGGAGGCCTACACGGGCACAGTGCTGCGGGCCTTCGAGGAGCAGCTGGAGGCGGCCATCGCCCTGGCCTTCTTCATCCCGCTGCTCATCGGCACCGGCGGCAACAGCGGCACCCAGATCACCACCACCATAGTGCGGGCCATGGCGGTGGGGGAGGTGAGCCTGAAGAACCTCGGCACAGTGCTCAGAAAAGAGCTCTCCACCGGTCTGCTGATCTCGGTGGCCATCGCCATCGCGGCCTGGGTGCGGGCCTGGAGCCTGGGAGTGGGCCCCGAGATCGGCATGGTGGTCACCCTCACCATCATCGCCATAGTACTCTGGAGCGCGACGGTCGCCTCCATCATCCCCATGGTGCTGCGTCGGCTGCGCATCGATCCGGCCGTGGTGTCGGCTCCCTTCATCTCCACCTTGGTGGATGGCACCGGCCTCATCATCTATTTCGAAATCGCCAAGTGGCTGCTGCCCGAGCTGCAGTGACAACGACAGAAAGCAAAAAGGCAGCCATCGGCTGCCTTTTTTCGTTTGAGGTGAACGATCACCCGAGCTGGAACAGCAGGGGCCAGCCCTGCTCCTGGCAATAGCGGTGCTCCTTCTCCAGGTTCTGGATCAGCAGGCGGTTCTCCTCGCACCAGTCGGTTGGCAGGGTGACCACCAGCTGATCCCCGGCGGCCTGCACTCGCCACTCTGGCAGCAGGTTGTCCTGGCGCCTGTGGTGGGCGGCCACCGCGAGGCGCAGGATGCGGATGCAGCGCAGCACCGTCTGCTCGTCGTGGTTGGGCAGGGCGGGCAGCTCGGAGAGCTTGAGCCCCTTGCGCTGGAAGCGCACCAGGGCCGCCAGCAGGGCCTGATCGTCCTGGTTGAAACCGGGCAGATCCGTGTTCTGCAGAATGTAGGCGGAGTGGCGATGGATGCCGCTGTAGTTGATGGCCAGACCAATCTCATGCAGCCGCGCCGCCCAGCCGAGGATGGCGCGATAGGGCTCGATGGGCATCTCCCAGGGATCGCTCAGGGCATCAAACAGGGCCAGCACGCTCTGCTCCACCCGGGTGGCCTGGCGCTTATCGATGTGGTAATGGGAGCTGAGGGCCAGGGCGGTGCGCTCGCGAATGTCGTGGTGCTGCAGCCGCTCCTCGAACTCATAGAGCAGCCCCTCGCGCAGGGCGCCGTCGGAGTACTCCATCCGATCGATGGGCAATGAGGTGAAGAGCCCGAGCAGTATGGCCACGGCGGCGGCAAAGACCCCCTGGCGCTCCTCGGTGAGGCCGGCGAGTTTGAGCTGGTCGACCCGCTTGTGCCTGAGCATCTCCTCTTTCAGCCGCTCCAGTCCCGCCAGCGTGATGGCGCCATCTGTCCACTCTTCCCCCTGCAAGACGTCGCGCACTGTGCGAATGGAGCCCGAGCTGCCGAGGCAGCTCTGCCAGCCCAGCTTGCGGTACTGGTTGATGATGGGGGCGAGCTGGTGCTGCGCCTCCAGCACTGCGCTGTTGAAGGCCTTCTCGCTCAGCTTGCCGTTGCCAAAGAAGCTTTGGGTGAAGCTGACGCAGCCCATCTTGCGGCTGGTGAGGGCCTTGTGTTCGAAGCCCTCGCCTATGATGAGTTCGGTGCTGCCGCCGCCGATATCCACCACCAGCACCTGGCCTTCGATGTGCTGGGTATGGGCGACCCCCTGATAGATGAGGCGCGCCTCTTCCTGGCCGCTGATGATCTCGATGGGATGGTTCAAAACCTCGGCCGCCTCGCGCACGAAGTCGCGGGCGTTGCTGGCGCGGCGCAGAGTGTAGGTGCCGGCGATGCGGATCTGATCCGGCTTGATGTTGGTCAGCCGCTCGGCGAACAGGGCGAGACAGTCGAGCCCCCGGGCCATGGCTTCCGCCGACATGCGGCGCTGTTCATCCATCCCTTCGGCGAGGCGAACCCGCTCCTTGATGCGATCGACTATCTGCATCCGCCCCTCGTTGAGGCGGGCGATGACCATGTGGAAGCTGTTCGACCCCAGATCGACAGCGGCGTACAGACTATTGTCCATTGTTTGACTCGATACGTTTGAGATAGTCGTAAATCGCAACCTGGGAGCGAATCTTGCGGCGGTTGCCCCGCTTCACGTATTCGTTCTTCTGGTCCGCATCGATGACGCGCGCCTTGCAGGTGTCGCTCAGCTGCAGTTCGAGGATGTCCAGGATGCGTTGTTTCAGCCGATCGTCGTAGATGGGGGTGCCCACCTCGATCCGGCCGTCGATGTTGCGGCTCATCCAGTCGGCGCTGGAGATGAATAGCTGGGGGTTGCCCTTGTTGTGGAACACCATCACCCTGGGGTGTTCGAGGAAGCGGTCTATGATGCTGATGACCTGGATGTTGTCGCTCAGGCCCGGCACCCCGGGACGCAGGGCGCACATGCCGCGGATGATCATCTGGATGGGCACCCCGGCCTGGCCGGCGGCATAGAGGCGGTTGATGAGGTCTCTGTCCACCAGGTTGTTGATCTTGAGCGTGATGCCGCTGGGCTGGCCCGCCTTGGCGTTGGCCAGCTCGCTGTCGATGAGACGATAGAGCTGGCGGCGGCTGTTGATGGGGGAGACCAGCAGGTGGTTGAATTTGTAGCGTTTATAGGGGTACTCGATGTATTCGAACACCCCCTCCACCTCGGCTGTGATGTCCGGGTGGCGGGTCAGCAGGGAGAAGTCGGTGTAGATCTTGGCGGTCTTCTCGTTGAAGTTACCGGTGCCGATATGGGCGTAGCGCACCGCTTCCCCATGCTCGTGCCGGGTGATGAGGCAGAGCTTGGAGTGGATCTTGAGGCTGGGTACCCCGAACACCACCTTGACCCCCGCATCGGTCAGTATGTTGGCCCAGTCGATGTTGGCCGCCTCGTCGAAGCGGGCGCGCAGCTCCACCACCACTGTTACCTTCTTGCCGTTGTTGGCGGCGTCGATGAGGGAGTGGATGATCCGTGACTTCTTGGCGACCCGATAGATATTGATGCGAATGGCGCTCACCGCCGGATCGAACGCCGCCTGGCGCACCAGCTCGGTGAAGTGGTGGAACTTGTGATAGGGGTAGTAGAGCAGTATGTCCTGCTTGGTGATGGCGTCGAAGGCGTTGACGAAACCGTCGAAATCGCGGCAATCGAGGGCCGGCAGCTTGGGGTTTTCCAGATAGTCCCGGCCCACGTTGGGGAAGCCGATGAAATCCTTGAAGTTGTGATAGCGCCCACCCGGCATGATGGCGTCGTAGGAGCTGATCTGCAGCTTGAGTTTCAGGAAGCTAATCATGGCGGCGGGCATCTCCCGCTCGTAGACGAAGCGCACCGGCATGGCGGTGAGGCGCTGCTTGAGGCCATCACTCATCTTGTCCACCAGGCTGAGGTCCAGCTGGTCGGAGAGATCGTATTCGGCATCCCGGGTCAGCTTGACCGCATAGGCCGCTATCTCGTCGTAGTCGAAGAAGCCCTTGAAGATCTCGTCGAGACAGAAGCGGATGACGTTGTCCAGGATGATGATCTGCTTCTTGCGGCGGGTCCCCTCCGGCGGCAGCTGGAAGAAGCGGGGCAGATCGTCGGTCGGCACCTCCACCAGGGCGTACTGGATCACCTGGCCGTTCTTCTTCATCTCGATGGCGAGATAGGTGTGCTCGTCTTTGAGGAACTTGACCGGGTTGACCTCTTTGTTGAGGAGGATGGGGATGATGTGGCGCAGCACCTTCTCCCTGAAAAAGACCCGCAGCCACTGCTGGATCGACTCGGAGAGCTGGTTCTCGTTGACCAGGAAGATGTTGTGGCGAGCCAGGGCGATCAGCAACTCCTTGTAGGTGTTGTCAAACGCTTCGCCGAGCGCCATCACCTTCTGCTGGATGGCGCGCAGCAACACCTTGGCCTCGTCATCGCCACCGTGCACCTCGTTGATGAGGATGCGGCGCTTGACGTCCGAGACCCGTACCTTGAAGAACTCATCCTGGTTGGAGGAGAAGATCCCCAGAAAACGGACCCGCTCGATGAGGGGGACCGTCTTGTCCATTGCCTCTTGCAACACCCGTTCATTGAATGAGAGCCAGCTAAGCTCTTTCTCTTCATACTGCTTGTCGGTGCTCATCTGGTGCCTCTGTACTCAGGTTGCGTCTGCGCGGAAGTTATGGCGTCAAACCATGACAAATTTATGACAACCCGCGTTATTCGGTCAGATCGTGATCGATGTCGACCACCAGATCATCGGAGAGGGACTCCAGCGCCGCGATCAGATCGTCGAGTTCGAGCTGGGGCGGCAGGGCCACCAGGGCATGGGCATAGAAGAGCGGGGCCCCGGAGTGGGGGGCTGGCTCGCACCCCGTGGTGAGGTCGGCGACGTTGATGTTGAGCTGACGCAATATGCTGGCCACCTCGTGGACTATGCCGGGCCTGTCGTTGCCGGTGACGCTCAGCATCAGCTGGTGGGCGGGCTCGGGGCTGAGCTGGCCTTCGGCGAAGCTCACGGTGAGACCCGGCAGCATCACCAGCGCCTCGCACAGGCTGCGGTAGTGTTCGTCCGGCACGGCGACGTGCAGGATGCCGGCAAACTGCCCCGCCAGTTCGCTCATGGAGCTGGCCAGCCAGTTGCCCTGCTGCCGGGTGATGGTGTCGGCCAGGCTCTCGACTATGCCGGGCTTGTCTGCGCCGATCACGGTGACGACCAATTGCTTTTGCATCCTGCTCTCCTTGAATGGGACTGCCTGGGGTCGGTTGACGTCTGGCTGCGACTCTGTGCGCCGAAACGTCCATAGGCTCTAGCATTGTGCCTGCTGCGACAGGCCATATGAAGCCCGCCCTACGCAAATTTAGTGAAAAAACGCGAATGCCGGAGCGGCGGTGATTTCAGCTCTGCCTGCCGGGGTTCCCCCGTGGTAGAGTGTTGCCCCTTCGTGTTTGATGAACTGGATATGTCTTGTGAACGAGGTATGTGTTTATGAATAGCCTTGTCGTATCGGGATCCGTGTTGTTGGTGCTGCTCCTGCTGGTGATCCTCTGGCGCAGGAGCAAGCGGGGCAAGGCCGAGCCCTATGAGCTGCAGGAGACCCTGTTCAGTCCGGCGGAGCGCGCCTTCCTCGGGGTGCTGGACTTGGCGGTCGGCGACCAGGCCCGGGTCTTTGCCAAGGTCAGGGTGGCGGACGTGCTGACCCCCCAGGCGCGCCTGGGCAAGGGCAAGTGGCAGCAGGCGTTCGACATGATCAGCGCCAAGCGCTTCGACTATCTGCTCTGCCACCCGACGGATCTCTCCTTCCTCTGCGCCGTCGAACTCGATGACAGTGCCCATCGCCACCAGAAACGCAAGGTGCGGGATCTCTTGCTGAAGTCCGCCTGTGACAGTGCCGGCCTGCCGCTGCTGCAGATCCCGGCCAGCAGCCATTACCAGGTCGACGAGCTGCGCGAGCAGTTACTGCCCCTGCTGGTCAAGACGAGCCTCCCGGTGGAGGATCTGTTGCCGGGGGAGCGCCGCGAGCCGACCTTCAACCCCTTGCTGCTCGATGGTGTGGACTTGAGTGCCTCCCACCACGGGGGGCGCATGCCCAGGGCGCCACAGGCCGGGCCGCCCCAGCTTGACGAGCAGGAGCCGGTGCTGATGGACAACCCCTTCATCGGTCCGGACGAGGAAGAGGAGGGCGCCTCCACCTCGGCGCCCCACTGCCCCCGCTGCGCGGCGCCCCTGGTGGCCCGGGAAGCGAAAAAGGGTCCCCATGCCGGCCGTCTGTTCCTGGCTTGCAGCCGTTTCCCCGAGTGCCGTTACGCCGCCCCCCAGGAGCAGGCCAGGCACTGAGCCCCTCTCTGGCGCCGGCTGCGGCCGGCGCCTTGCACCTCCTGCACCGTTTTCCACCCCGTCCCAGGGCGTCTGGCCGACAGAGGCTGTCTGAGTGTGATCCCCATCCCGGTCGGACCGCGCTGTTCGCGACAAGTTTTGACAAACCGCCAGAATTTTGGCACTTTGTGCCCTCTGCAACACAGTGCATAGCTCAATATCATAAGCACTTAAAAAACAATAACTTGGCGTCAGGTGTGTAAGGAAGATAAATTATGATGGCTATGGGGGTGTTGATCGTTGATGCCGATGAACAGCGGCGTCAGCAACTGGGAACCGTGCTCTCCTTCATGGGGATCCCCTGGCAGGAGGTGGTGGAAGCCGATCTCGATGTGGCCATCGAATCCTCCGGCCCGCTGCAAGGGATACTGACGGGCAAGCTGCTGGAGCGCTCCCTCGGTGAGCTGCTGGCCGCCTTCCCCCGCATCCCCTTCCTCTCCCTGATGCAGGCGGATCACCCCAACAGCAACTTCATCGGCGGCAGCGACGAGCCCTATACCTATGAGTCCCTGACACGTCACCTGCACTTCTGTCAGGCCTTCATCTCCCTCCATCCCCGTCAGCAGGTGCACGACAAGGGCCAGACCCTGTTGCGACTGCTGGTGGGCAAGGGGCGGGGGATCCAGGAGGTGCGCCGCCTCATAGGCCAGGTGGCACAGACAGACGCCAACGTGCTGATCCTGGGGGAATCCGGGACCGGCAAGGAGGTGGTGGCCCGCGCCATCCACGAACTCTCTGCCCGCAGCTCGGGCCCCTTCGTGCCCATCAACTGCGGCGCCATTCCGGCGGAGCTCCTGGAGAGCGAGCTGTTCGGCCACGAGAAGGGGGCCTTCACCGGCGCCATCGCCGCCCGTCGCGGCCGCTTCGAGCTGGCCCAGGGGGGCACCTTGTTCCTCGACGAGATCGGCGACATGCCGCTGCCGATGCAGGTCAAGCTGCTGCGGGTGCTGCAGGAGCGATTGTTCGACAGGGTCGGGGGCGGCAAGCCCATCCAGGCCGATGTGCGTATCATAGCGGCGACCCACAGGGATCTGGAGGCGATGATCCGTACCCAGGGTTTTCGCGAGGATCTCTACTATCGCCTCAACGTCTTCCCCATAGAGACGCCGCCCCTGCGCGAGCGCTGCGACGACATCCCCCTGCTGCTGCAGGAGCTGCTCAACCGCCATGCGGAGCAGCACAGGGGGATCATCCGCCTGACCCAGCGGGCCATGGAATCCCTGATGCAGTACCCCTGGCCTGGCAACGTGCGGGAGCTGTCGAACCTCATCGAGCGGTTGCTGATCCTCTACCCGAACCAGATCATCGACGTGGCGGACTTGCCAGGTCGCTACCGTCTGCTGCCAAGCGAGCCCAGGGACGAGCGGCTCACCGAGATGGACGAGCGGGATGCCCTGGCCGCCGTGTTCCAGACGCCTCCCGTGCTGGATCCCGGCCTGGCCGCGCCGCTGCCCATGCAGTTGCCCCAGGAGGGGCTCAATCTCAAGGAGATGCTGGCGGATCTCGAGGTGGAGCTGATCCGTCAGGCCCTGGAATCCCAGGACGGGGTGGTGGCCCGGGCCGCCGACCTGCTGAGCATGCGCCGCACCACCCTGGTTGAGAAGATGAAAAAATACGGCATGAGCAAGGACAACTGAGGTCAATGCTTTGACGGCCAGAGTCAAGGTATTGATATATAACCAGTAATTTACTGGCATGGAAATTGAATAAGCTGACCCAATCGCCAGTTTGAGGTCAGCTTTATGACAATCTCGCAGCAGGACAATCCGCTCCAGTCACACGAAGTGAGTCAGCTTTATGCCATCTTCACGGCACTGCCGACCGGCGTGCTGCTGCTCGATGGGGAGGGGCGGATCACCCGCGCCAACCCGGCCGCCCTGACCCTGCTGGGGGAGCCGCTGGAGGGGCAGGCCTGGCGCCAGATCATCGCCCGCTGCTTCCAGCCCAGGGAAGACGACGGTCACGAGATCTCCCTGCGCGATGGGCGCCGGGTGCAACTCTCCACCCAGCCGCTGCCGGATCAGCCCGGCCAGCTGGTGTTCATCACGGATCTCACCGAGACGCGCCAGTTGCAGGACAGGGTCAACCACATGAAACGGTTGTCGGCCCTTGGCAACATGGCGGCCTCCCTGGCACACCAGATCCGCACCCCCCTCTCCGCCGCCATGCTCTATGCGGCAAACCTCGCGAATCGCACCCTGAAACCGGAATCCCGCACCCAGTTCCAGCAAAAATTGATGGCCCGGCTGCAGGATCTCGAGAAGCAGATCAACGACATACTGCTGTTTGCCCGCAACGGCGACAACCAGGTGGTGGCCCCGGTCTCGGTACAGGGGCTGCTGGCGGAGGTGCAGGCCGGTGCCGAGGCCTTCTGCCAGCAGCAGGGCTGCGCGCTGCACATGGAGGCGCCTGAGCCGGATCTATGCCTGCTCGCCAACAGCAGCGCCCTGGCCGGTGCCATCAACAACCTGATCGCCAACGCCAGACAGGCCGGGGCCGATTCGCTCTTGGTGAGCGCGGTGCGCAGCGGCAACCGGGTGGAGATGCGCGTCCTCGACAATGGCAAGGGGATGCCTGCCCAGTTGCTCAGCCAGATCTTCGAACCCTTCTTCACCACCCGCTCCCAGGGCACAGGCCTCGGGCTTGCCGTGGTGCAATCCGTGGTGCGTGCCCATCAGGGGGAGGTCAGCGTGGCCTCGGTCCCCGGAGAAGGGACCTGTTTTACCCTGTCGTTCCCCCTGCATCAGCAAGCGGTGCAGCTTGGAGGTGTAGCATGAATCCCATCTTGTCCCTGTGGTGCAAGGCCTGCGGGCCGGTTGTTGGAGGTGTGGCATGACCCAGGCCCGCATTCTGGTGGTGGAAGACGACAACGGTCTGCGCGAGGCGCTGGTGGATACCCTGCTGCTCGGCGGTTACGAGTGCCGCGAGGTGGACAGCGGCGAGCGGGCCCTGCTGGCGCTCTCCCGCCAGCGCTTTGATATGGTGATCTCCGACATTCAGATGGGAGGCATGGACGGCCTCACCCTGCTGGCCAACATCCGCCAGCAATATCCCCAGGTGCCTGTACTCCTGATGACGGCCTACGCCAACATCGACGGGGCCGTGCGCGCCATGCGGGAAGGGGCCATCGACTATCTGGCCAAGCCCTTCTCCCCCGAGGTGCTGCTCAACCAGGTCAGCCGCTATGTGCCGGCCCAGAAGGTGGAGAAGCGCGCCGTGGTGTACGGGGACCCCAGGACTGCCGAGCTGTTCCAGCTGGCAACCCGGGTGGCCAGAAGCGAGGCCACCGTCATGGTGACAGGCCCGAGCGGGACGGGCAAAGAGGTGCTGGCTCGCTACATCCACGACCACTCCAGCCGCGCCGAGCAGGCCTTCGTCGCCATCAACTGCGCCGCCATCCCGGAAAACATGCTGGAGGCGACCCTGTTCGGCTACGAGAAGGGGGCCTTCACCGGTGCCGTGCAGGGGTGCCCGGGCAAGTTCGAGCAGGCCCAGGGGGGCACCCTGCTGCTCGACGAGATCACCGAGATGGATCTGGGGCTGCAGGCCAAGCTGCTGCGGGTATTGCAGGAGAAAGAGGTGGAGCGGCTCGGCAGCCGCAAGATGATCCCGCTGGATGTGCGGGTCATCGCCACCAGCAACCGGGATCTGAAAAAAGCAGTGCAGGACGGTCTGTTTCGCGAAGATCTCTACTACCGTCTCAACGTCTTCCCCCTGCGCTGGACCTCCCTCTGGGAGCGGCCCGGCGACATACTGCCGCTGGCGGAGCACCTGCTGGCGCTCCATGCCAGTCAGCAGGGGCTGCCGACGCCGCAGCTGGCCGATGAGGCGCGCGAGCGCCTGCTGGTCCACCCCTGGCCCGGCAACGTGCGCGAGCTGGACAACGTGGTGCAGCGGGCCCTGATCCTCTGCCCCGAGGGGCTCATCGGCTGCGAACATCTGATCTTGGAGGAGACGGACGAGGAGCTGGTGCGCCCCCTCGAACGTCTGTCGGGGGAGGGGCTCGGCGGCGAGCTCAAGCAGCAGGAGCACCAGATCATCCTGGACACCCTGCAGGAGTGCAACGGCAGCCGCAAGGAGGTGGCCGACAAGCTCGGCATCAGCCCGCGCACCCTGCGCTACAAGCTGGCCCAGATGCGTGACGCCGGCATAGAACTGCCCGCCTAGCCCCTGTTGCTGGTGCCATGGCCTTGCCGGCCCGGCTCGATTATCATGGGGCCCTCGGCATCATGAGCCTGGGCCCCGTTGTCACTGCAGACAAGAGCCTGATCGCAGACAAGGGGGAGCAGCGCCTTTACAAGGGACTCCTATGATCTCTCATCGCAAACTGGAAACCGTGCTCAACCACCTGCTCGAGCCTCATGCCATCAAGGACTACTGTCCCAACGGGCTGCAGGTGGAGGGGCGCGAGCGCATCCGCCGGGTGGTCACCGGCGTCACCGCCAGCCAGGCCCTGATCGATGCGGCCGTGGCCCTGGATGCCGATGCCATCCTGGTCCATCACGGCTACTTCTGGAGCGGGGAACCGCCCCAGATCACCGGCATGAAGCAGCGCCGTCTCAAGACCCTGCTGACCCACGACATCAACCTCTTCGCCTACCACCTGCCGCTGGACGTGCACCCCGAGGTGGGCAACAACGCCCAGCTCGCCAGGCTGCTCGGCATCAAGGTGCGCCGCGGCCTGGAGCCCTGGAACAGCAAGAGCGTGGCCATGGTGGGCAAGCTGGAAACCCCCATGAGCGGCAGCGACTTTGCCAGGCTGATTGCCGAGCGCCTCGGCCGCGAGCCACTCCACTGCGGCGACAGCGGCCCCGAGCTCATCAGCTCGGTGGCCTGGTGCACCGGCGGTGGCCAGAGCTACATCAATCAGGCGGCCGAGCAGGGCATAGATGCCTTCATCTCGGGGGAAGCCTCGGAGCAGACCATACACACGGCCCGCGAGATGGGGATGCACTTCTACGCCGCCGGCCACCACGCCACCGAGCGCTACGGCGTCAAGGCGCTGGGGGAGTGGCTTGCGACCGTACATGGCCTGGATGTGACCTTTATCGATATCGACAATCCGGTGTAGGTTCGATTAGCCGCATGGCGGCGTAATCGGACGTGACAGCAGCAATAGGTAGAAATGACAAGGGAGGCCTAAGCCTCCCTTGTTACATTTTGCATGCTGCGAGTAGCGGCTACTCGCTGGCATAGCCCGCGGGGCCGAGTTCGGCTCCATCCAAGAGGGCGGCGCCCTCCTGCATCTTGAGCCGTCCCTCGCAGAACCACTGCACCACCAGGGGGTAGATGCTGTGCTCCTGGGCCTGAACACGGGCCGCCACCTCGTCGGCACTGTCCCCTTCGAAGATGGGAACGCGGGCCTGCAGGATCACCGGGCCGCCGTCCAGCTCTTCGGTGACAAAGTGGACGCTGGCACCGTGCTCGCTGTCCCCCGCCTCGATGGCGCGCTGGTGGGTGTGCAGCCCCTGGTATTTCGGCAGCAACGAGGGGTGGATGTTGATCATCCTTCCTGCGAAGTGACGCACCAGGTCGGCACTCAGGATCCGCATAAAGCCCGCCAGTACCACCAGATCCGGCTGATAGTCCGCCATCAGCGCCAGCAGGGCGGCGTCATACTCGGCCCGGCTGGCAAACTGCTGCTGGGCCAGGATGGCGGTGGCCACCCCGGATTCCCTGGCGCGTACCAGCCCGTAGGCATCGGCCTTGTTGCTGATGACTCCGACCACATCACCGGCAATCTTGCCGCTGGCGCAGTGGTCGAGAAGGGTCTGCAGGTTGCTGCCGTTGCCGGAGATCAGCACCAGGATCCGTTTCATAGGGGAGGTCATTTTATGATGACTTGTTCTTCGCCATCGGCCGCCTTGGCGATATGGCCTATGTGCCAGGCATTCTCGCCTTCGGCCTTGAGCAGGGCCAGCGCCTTGTCCAGCTGATCCGCCGGCAGGGCAATGATCATGCCGACGCCGCAGTTGAAGGTACGGTACATCTCGTGACGGGTGACGTTGCCGGCCTGCTGCAGCCAGCTGAACACCGCCGGCCACTGCCAGCTCTGCTCGTCGATGACCGCCTGGGTATTGGCGGGCAGCACGCGGGGGATGTTCTCCCAGAAGCCGCCACCTGTGATGTGGGACAGGGCGTGGATCTCGCACTCCTTGATGAGCTTGAGTACCGGTTTGACGTAGATGCGGGTCGGCTCCAGCAGGGCGTTGGCCAGGGTGGTCTCACCCAGCGGCTGATGCACGTCGGCCTGGGAGACCTCCAGGATCTTGCGCACCAGGGAGAAACCGTTGGAGTGGGGGCCGCTCGCGGCCAGGGCGATCAGGGCATCCCCTTCGCCGACCTTGCTGCCGTCGATGATCTCGCTCTTCTCCACCACACCGACACAGAAACCGGCGATGTCGTAGTCTTCCCCTTCATACATGCCTGGCATCTCGGCGGTCTCGCCGCCCACCAGGGCGCAACCGGACTGCTCGCAGCCTGCACCTATGCCGGTGACCACGGCGGCGGCGGTGTCCACATCCAGCTTGCCGGTGGCATAGTAGTCGAGGAAGAACAGGGGTTCGGCGCCTTGCACGATGAGGTCATTGACGCACATGGCCACCAGATCGATGCCCACAGTGTCGTGCTTCTTCAGGTCGATGGCCAGACGCAGCTTGGTGCCCACACCGTCGGTACCGGAGACCAGTACCGGCTCCTTGTAGCCAGCAGGGATTTGACACAGGGCCCCAAAGCCGCCAAGACCACCAAGGACTTCAGGACGACGAGTGCGCTTTGACACGCCCTTGATACGTTCAACCAGTGCATTGCCGGCATCGATATCTACGCCAGCATCCTTGTAGCTCAGTGAGGTTTTGTCAGTCACGCGTATTCCCCGTCATATAGAGAAGTGGAGGGTAAAATTCGGGGCGTATTCTACCAGTGGGCGGGTAAAAGCAGAAAGAAAATCGTTTGCGCGTTTTTACGTGGAAAAGCTCTACAAGCCGTGGCTTTTGTTGTATGATTCCGCGATTTTTTGGCGCCGGTTCGAGGAGATAATAATGAAAGTCGTTGAAGTCAAACACCCCCTGGTCAAGCACAAGATCGGCCTGATGCGCGAAGGCGACATCAGCACCAAGCGTTTCCGTGAACTGGCCAAGGAAGTGGGCAGTCTGTTGACCTACGAAGCGACCTCTGACTTCGAAACCGAGAAAGTTACCATCGATGGTTGGAACGGGCCAGTGGAAGTTGACCAGATCAAGGGCAAGAAGGTCACAGTCGTGCCCATACTGCGCGCCGGTCTTGGCATGATGGATGGCGTGCTCGAGCACATGCCGAGTGCCCGTGTCAGCGTGGTCGGCATCTACCGAGATGAAGAGACCCTGCAGCCGGTTCCCTATTTCGAGAAGATCGTCAGCAACATCGAAGAGCGTCTGGCCCTGGTCATAGACCCCATGCTGGCCACCGGCGGCTCCATGATAGCCACCATAGATCTGCTGAAGAAGAAGGGCTGCCAGTCCATCAAGGTGCTGGTGCTGGTTGCCGCCCCGGAAGGGATCAAGGCGCTGGAAGCCGCTCACCCCGACGTGGAGCTGTTCTGTGCCTCCATCGACCAGGGGCTGAACGAGAAGGGCTACATAGTCCCGGGTCTGGGGGATGCCGGTGACAAGATCTTCGGCACCAAGTAACCCCTGACGTCATAGCCGCTCTCTCTGAGCGCAAACGGAGCCGGCAACTTGCCGGCTCCGTCGTTTATCCCGCCCTCCTGCTTGCTGCCATACGCGCCTTGCCGCTACCATAAGCAGCATCCCCCATTTCGAGAATCTTCTTTATGCTGAAACGCTTAGCGACTCTCCTCTGCTGTCTGCCACTCATGGTGTCGGCTGCCCAGGTGACCGACCTCTATCAGGGCAAGGCGCCTACCAGCGGCGACATGACGGCCGCCCAGTCCCAGGCACTGGGGGAGGTACTCGTCAAGGTGACCGGCAGGCGCGACATCCTCACCCAGCCCGAGGTGGCCAAGGCGCTGGCGGCGCCCGGTGACTATGTGCAGCACTACGGCTATCAGGATGTGGGGCCGGTCAAGTTTCTCAAGGCCGATTTCAACGTGGCCAAGGTCAATGCCCTGGTAGGCCAGAGCAAGTTCCCCCTGCTCGGTCCCGTCCGCCCGCAAATGGCGATCTGGCTGGTAATAGATGAAGGGGAGCGCCGCATTCTGCCGGATCAGTCCAGCGACGGCTGGTCTGCCGCCCTGCGCGGTCAGGCCCAGGCCATGGGGTTGCCGGTCAGCATTCCGCTGATGGATCTCGATGACAACATGGCGGTCAGCGCCACCGATGTCTGGGGTCGTTTCGCCGACCCCATCCTCAAGGCGAGCGAGCGCTATGGCGCCGAGATGGTGGTGCTGGGCAAGCTGACGCCGGAAGGGGAGAAGTGGAGCATCGACTGGGGGCTCTATGGCGCCAAGCCGGGAGCTTCGGGCGGCGCAGAGCTGACCGAGCTGACCAAGGGGGCCGGCTCAGGTACCCAGGCCGAGGTGGCGCAGGGCATGGCCGATGCCCTGGCGGGCTGGCTGGTACAGCAGTACGGCACTCGCCTGTCCGGGGTCGTCTCCAGCCAGACCCTGGTGGTGGAAGGGTTGTCCGGCATCGACGGCATGATCCAGATACAGAAGATGTTGCAGGGCATGGCGAGCGTCACCAAGGTGGCGATCGGCAAGCTGGAGGGGGACAAGGTCACCTTCAACCTGTCGCTTCAAGGGGACAAGGCCGAGCTGGTAAGGGGCCTGCAACTGGAGAGCCGCCTGCACCAGATCGAAGACAATGAGAGCGGTCTGCGTTACCAATGGTCGCAGCCCTGATCCCAGGGGAAGTTCCAGACCGCCCGGCATGACCCGGGCGGTTCTCTATCTGCCGCTCTGGTGATACACTTGCCCGCAAATATCACAGTCAAAGCCCAACGAGTGAAGCAACCGGCCCAACTGTCTTTAGCCGTACAATTACCGGATGATGAAACCTTCGTCAGTTTCTATCCCGGCAACAACGCCCATCTGATCACCGCCCTCAAGAATGCGGCCATCGGTCAGGGCGCTCCTTTCCTCTATTTCTGGGGAGCCAAGGGCTCCGGACGCTCCCACCTGCTGCACGCCACCTGCGCCGAGGTCAATGCCCGCGACGCCGCCGCCGCCTATCTCTCTCTGGATCAGTTCGAACAGCTGGATCCCAGCATGCTCGACGCCCTCGAGAGTCTGCCCCTGGTCTGTCTCGACAGCCTGGAGGCCATCGCCGGCAATGGGCTCTGGGAGCGGGCCCTGTTCGATTTTTACAATCGCTGGCGGGAGAAGGGAGAGGGGACCCTGGTGGTCACCGGCTGCAGCGCGCCGCGCAAGCTGGGGCTGCAACTGCCGGATCTCGCCTCCCGCCTCGACTGGGGAGTGAGTTTCCATCTCGACGAACTCGATGACGAAGGCAAGCTCAGTGCCCTGCAGCTGCGTGCCGAGCTGCGGGGCTTCAAACTGCCCATAGATGTGGGCCGTTTCCTGCTCAACCGCTTGTCCCGCGACATGCGCACCCTGCTCACCACCCTCAATCAGCTCGACAACGCCTCCTTTCGCGCCAAGCGCAAGCTCACCATCCCCTTTGTCAAAGAGATACTCGAGTTGTAACCCTGTCTGGCGATGGGCGTTACGTCGAGTGATGCTCGTGCGCAAAAAGAAACCCCGGCACCAGGCCGGGGTTTTTGTTTGTGTTAAGCGGTTATCAGTGGAATTGATCTTCTTCGGTGGAGCCGGTCAGGGCTGTCACTGAAGATTGGCCGCCCTGAATGACGGTGGTCACCTTATCGAAGTAACCGGTGCCGACTTCCTGCTGGTGTGCTACGAAGGTGTAGCCACGCTCGGCGGCGGCAAATTCCGGCTGCTGTACCATCTCGACGTAGTGCTTCATCCCTTCGCCACGGGCGTACTGGTAGGCCAGTTCGTACATGTGGAACCACATGTTGTGGATGCCCGCGAGGGTGATGAACTGGTACTTGTAGCCCATGTCGGACAGCTCCTGCTGGAAGCGGGCTATGGTGGCATCGTCCAGGTTCTTCTTCCAGTTGAAGCTGGGGGAGCAGTTGTAGGCCAGGATCTTGTCCGGGTACTGGGCCTTGATGGCTTCGGCAAACTGACGTGCCTCGTCCAGGTCCGGCTTGGCGGTTTCACACCACACCATGTCGGCGTAAGGGGCGTAGGCCAGGCCGCGGGAGATGGCCTGCTCGATACCGGCCTGCACCTTGTAGAAGCCCTCGGCGGTACGCTCCCCGGTCAGGAAACCGGCATCGTAGGGATCTGCGTCCGTGGTCAGCAGGTCGGCGGCGTTGGCGTCGGTACGGGCGATCACCAGGGTGGTGGTGCCGCAGACGTCCGCGGCCAGACGGGCGGCGATCAGTTTTTGCACCGCTTCCTGGCTCGGCACCAGCACCTTGCCACCCATGTGGCCGCACTTCTTGACCGAGGCCAGCTGATCTTCGAAGTGCACGCCGGCGGCGCCCGCTTCAATCATGCCTTTCATCAGCTCGAAGGCGTTCAGCACGCCGCCGAAACCGGCTTCGGCGTCCGCCACTATCGGCAGGAAGTAGTCGATGAAACCGGCATCCTGCGGGCCCACCTTGTTGGCCCACTGGATCTGGTCGGCACGGGCAAACGAGTTGTTGATGCGCTCCACCACGGACGGGACAGAGTTTGCCGGGTAGAGAGACTGATCCGGGTACATGGTGGAGGACAAGTTGTTGTCCGCAGCCACCTGCCAGCCGGAGAGGTAGATGGCCTCTATGCCCGCCTTGGCCTGCTGCACCGCCTGGCCGCCGGTCAGGGCGCCGAGGCAGTTGACGTAACCCTTCTTGGCGCCGCCGTGGATCAGCTCCCACAGCTTGTCGGCGCCGCGTTGGGCCAGGGTATGCGCCGGCTGCAGGCTGCCACGCAGGTTCACCACGTCTTCGGCGCTGTAGCCGCGTTTGATCCCTTTCCAGCGGGGGTTTTCTGCCCAGTCTTTCTCGATAGCCTGGATCTGTTGCTCACGGGTCAGTGCCATATCAGTTCCCTCTTTCATTGATTTCACGTTTCCATTGATTTGTTATGGACGAGTCCCTCTCGGGGCCCGGATTCAGAGCCGCTCGTAACCGGGCAGCGTCAGAAAATCGATCAGGGTGTCGGCGCAGGTGATCTGCTCCATCAGCTCGCTCGCTTCGGCAAAGCGGCCTGCCTGCCAGCGGGTCTCGCCCAGTTCGCGTCTGACCACCTGCTGCTCCTCGGCCAGCATCTGGCGGAACAGCGCCTTGGTCACCACCTGGCCGTTCGACAGGCTCTTGCCGTGGCGGATCCACTGCCAGATGGAGGTGCGGGAGATCTCGGCGGTGGCCGCATCTTCCATCAGGCCGTAGATGGGCACGCAGCCGTTGCCGTTGATCCAGGCCTCCAGATATTGCAGGGCGACCCGGATATTGGTGCGCATGCCCGCCTCGGTGCGCTCGCCCTCGCAGGGGGCCAGCAGATCGGCGGCGGTGATGGGGGCATCCTGCTCGCGCAGTACGCCTATCTGGTTCTTGGTGCCAGCCGGGATGGCGGCGTTGAACACCGCCATGGCGGTATCGGCGAGGCCGGGGTGGGCCACCCAGGTGCCGTCGTGGCCGTTGTTGGCTTCACGCTCCTTGTCCGCTTTCACCTTGGCAAAGACCTCGGCGTTCACTGTCGGATCCTTGGCCGGAATGAAGGCGGCCATGCCGCCCATCGCCAGGGCGCCGCGCTTGTGGCAGGTCTTGATCAGCAGCCGTGAATAAGCCGACAGGAAGGGCTTGTCCATGGTCACCACCTGGCGGTCCGGCAGAACGCGATCAGGGTGGTTCTTCAACGTCTTGATGTAGCTGAAGATGTAGTCCCAGCGGCCGCAGTTGAGGGCGACTATGTGATCCTTCATCTGATAGAGCAGCTCGTCCATCTCGAACACAGCCGGCAGGGTCTCGATGAGGACCGTGGCCTTGATGGTGCCGCGGGGCAGACCGAACTTGTCCTCGGTCCAGGCGAACACCTCGCTCCACCAGCGCCCTTCCAGATTGCTCTGCAGCTTGGGCAGGTAGAAGTAAGGGCCCGAGCCCTTGGCCAGCAGCGCCTTGTGGTTGTGCAGGAAGTAGAGGGCGAAGTCGAACAGGCCGCCAGGGATGGCGTCGCCATCGAAGGTGACGTGTTTTTCCGGCAGGTGCAGGCCGCGCACCCGGCAGATAAGCACTGCGGGATCGGGATTGAGGGTGTAAGCCTTGCCTTCCGGACTGGTGTAAGAGACGGTGCCGTTGACCGCATCGCGCAGGTTGATCTGACCCTCGATCACCTTGTTCCAGGCGGGGGCCAGTGAATCCTCGAAGTCCGCCATAAAGACTTTTACGTTGGCGTTGAGGGCGTTGATGACCATCTTGCGCTCGACCGGTCCGGTGATCTCCACACGGCGGTCTTGCAGATCGGCAGGGATGCCACGCACTGTCCAGCTACCTTCGCGGATGTGGGCGGTTTCGGGCAGGAAGTCCGGCAATTCGCCGCCATCGATGCGGGCCTGGCGAGCCACCCGTTGTTTCAGCAGTTCATTGCGCTGAGGAGCGAAACGTTCCACCAGTTCGGACACCAGGGCCACCGCATCCGGCGTCAGGATCTGCGCGTAATCGGGAAGCATCTCGCCTTGGATGCGCAGACGGGTGCTGCTGATGGTCTGGGCCGGTGCCGACATAGGTTTCACTCCTTTGAAAGTTACATTTTGAACTTACTAACTACGACTAACGTCTATATCCGTTTCTCTTAAACTCCCCGTAACAGCGGGGTAACACGACTCATAAGGTGCAAAATAATGCTTGGTTCGTCAACTTGATTTTTAAAACAGGTGTTTTTGGTTGGTATTTAAGTCGATGTTTTTAAAGTGTTTATGTGATTAGCATAAAAGCTCTACGCAGATGGTTATGCTCTCGACTGGCAAGGCCGTCAGGGGGGATGAAAGAGCCAGGTGCGGCACATCAAAAATGTAATTAATTACGTAATGAAATTACCAATGCAAAAACAAATCCCGACCTTACTCCAGGCTTTGAGAAAACAGCTGTATGAAATGCCTGCTGCCAACACAGTCGGCATCTGGCATGTGAAGCCATTGACAGGTGAACTGCTGTTTAAAACCAAATGGTCAAATCTTGCGAAGCGGGGGCAGCGCAGAGCGTGTGGTGGAAATGACGAGCAATAACGTAGGTTTGTATCAAGGGGCTGGAGCAGGGGGGAGGGAGATGACGGGGAACGAAGTAGTGAATAACACCAATCCCTGGATGTTTATCAGCATTTTATGGTTATTTTCGTTGTCGGCTTTTTAGCCGGGTCGGGACGGGGTGCCGGACAGCAAAACCGGCCTTTCGTCCGCAGGGTTGGAGAGGGACTGGGCCAGATCCGCCTCAGTAGTCATCATCCGGCGCGGCGAGATCGATAACGTCAAGATGCACTGTGCCGCCGAGGCCGGTGTCGGTGGATTCGGGATCGGAATGGGGTGAGGAGAGAAGGGGCTGATCGGGCTGTGTGTCGACTGCTTGATTCATGGGTGCTTGCCTCAATGGATTGCAAGCCGGTTGGTGATTCCCTCACCCTGACGCCACCTCCCTGTCTGATGGCCGGCGGAAAAGTTGCGTATCCTAGCGGGACTTTATGAAAGCTTCAAGTGGTTCTGTATAAAATTTATGCCGGCACGGCCTCTGTGCAAGCCACAGGGGTGAGATAAGAAGAGGACGTGCAGGGAACGGGCAGAAAACAGGCAAAAAAATAGCCCAGTCGTTTGACTGGGCTATTTTCGGGGAAAATGGTCGGTGTGAGAGGATTCGAACCTCCGACCCTCTACACCCCATGCAGATGCGCTACCTGGCTGCGCTACACACCGACGGAGTCAGCTCGGCTGACGGGAAAGGAGTCTAATAGGATGATCCTAAGGGTGCAACTCCTTTTTTATCAGGGAGATGCCGATTGCTTCTTTATTGCTCAACCAAGATGCAACTTGGGCCTTGGCGGGAGTTTTGGCATAATCGCCGCCCACCTCGCCCGGTGCCGGTGGCCCTGTATCCGGGCCGAGCGGACAGGGCCGTCTTTGATGATGAATACAGATAAATGAGAGGAACGGCCGTGGAGCCAGCACAGAAGAACGCAGCCGAGATGCAGATCACCCAGGACGAGCGCTGGATGCGTCATGCCATGGCCTTGGCGGCCAGGGCGGAAGGGGAAACGGGTGAGATCCTGGTCGGCACTGTGCTGTTGTCCGAGGTGCGCAGGTTGCATAGCGACAGAGAGGTAAGGGCGTGACGCCATCAGAAAACAATGATGTCTTTGATCAGGCACGGCAGGACGAGCGCTGGATGCATCATGCCATGGCCTTGGCGGCCAGGGCGGAAGGGATAGGCGAAATCCCGGTCGGTGCCGTGCTGGTGCTGGGGGACGAGGTGGTCGGCGAGGGATGGAACCGCTCCATCAGCGCCCATGACGCCTGCGCCCATGCGGAGATCATGGCGATCCGCGCCGCCGGCATCACGCAGCAGAACTACCGGCTGCTCGACACCACCCTTTATGTGACCCTGGAGCCCTGCTGCATGTGTGCCGGCGCCCTCATCCACAGCCGGGTGAAGCGGGTGGTCTACGGGGCCCGCGATCTCAAGACGGGGGCGGCGGGATCGGTGTTCGACATTTTGCAGGACCCGCGCCACAACCACAGGGTGGCGCTGACGGGGGGGGTGCTGGCAGAGGCCTGCTCGGCCCAGCTGTCGGACTTCTTCAAGCGGCGGCGCGCCGAGAAGAAGGCGGCCAGAGAGGCGCTGAAACAAAGTGGTGGCCCCGCCCTCTGAGGCGGACGGGGGGCATCATCTTGCCCCCGCTCTGAATTTTTTCACACATCCTCATATAAAACAGAGGGTTGGCACTGCTGCTTGCCCTCATCCTCCTGCCTGTATCCCCCTGAAATAACCTCTTCACAGAGGCTCTTGATGTAACAAAACTGTCATGCAACCGCCATATAATGCCGCCAAGCCTAGCTCACATTGAGGTCTTGCATGTCATCGGAATCGTTAAACCTGGTCATGGCGGGCAGTAGAAAACGCCGGATCAAGGATAAATTGGCCAAATACGGCGTCACCACAGGGGGAGCCCTGGTACTGGTGGCCCTGCTGCTTATCTTCTTCTACCTGCTCTATGTGGTGAAACCCATCTTCAATGGCGCCAGCGTAGAGGCAACCTCCTCCTTTACCCTGCCGACGCAGGGCAAGACGGCTTGGCTCGGCGTCGAGGAGCAGAACGAGATAGGGTATCGCTTCAACGACCAGGGTCAGGTCAGCTTCTTCGCCGTCAAGGCGGATGGCGGCGTCAAGGTAGGCCAGGTGCTGGGCCAGGCCAGTGTCGCCGGTGACGTCACCGCCGTCGCCGTGCCGGCGCCGGGCCAGAAGCTCATCGCCTATGGCTTTGCCGACGGCAAGGCCACTGTGGTGCAGCCCTCTTTCAAGGTCTCCTATCCGAACGACGTGCGCGTCATCGAGCCCAGCCTGCAATATCCCTTCGGCGAAGAGCCTGTGGTGATCGATCCCCAAGGCAAGGCGCTGACCCGCATGGTGTTCGAGGCGACCAAGGACAAGATGGCCACCGCCGCCGTGACCGAGGATGGCCGCGGCGTGATGACGGTGATGAGCGGTGAGGAGAACTTCCTCTCCGGGGAAGTCGAGTGGAGCAGCCAGAACTACGCCATTCCTTCCCTGCCTCGTCACGTGGATCAGATGCTGCTGACCCCCAACCTGCGCATCCTGTTCGTGCGTGAAGGCAATCGCCTGTCGGTCTATGACATCCACAACCTGAGCGACATCTCCCTGCGCGACGTCATGGAGATCAATGCTCCCAACGCCGACGTGACCCAGGTTGCCCTGCTCTCCGGCGCCTCCTCCCTGCTGGTGGGCAATGACAATGGCGTCATCTCCCAGTGGTTCGAGGTGGCGAAGGACGGCAAGCGCCAGTTCACCCAGATTCGTGACTTCAAGGGCGACGGCCCGGTCGCGCTGCTGACCCCGGAGCATTTCCGCAAGGGCTTCATCAGTGCCGCCAAAGACGGAACCATCAACTTCTTCCACGCCACCGGCGAGGCCAAGCTGCTCGGCGAGACCATAGAAGGCGGCGCCCTGGCGGCCCTGGCCATCTCTCCCCGCCACAACCTGCTGCTGACCCAGCAGGGGAATGACTTCAAGGTCTTTGAGGTGGAGAACGATCACCCCGAGGTGACCTGGTCGGCCCTGTGGCAGCAGGTGTGGTACGAAGGTTATCCCGAGCCCATGTATGTGTGGCAGTCCACCTCTGCCAGCAACGACTTCGAAGCCAAGCTGAGCCTGGTGCCCCTGGTATTCGGGACCCTCAAGGCCTCCTTCTACGCCATGCTGTTTGCGGTACCGCTCGGCGTGGCCGGTGCCATCTACACCGCCTACTTCATGTCGGCGGGGCTGCGCAAATACGTCAAGCCGACGGTGGAGATCATGGCAGCGCTGCCGACCGTCATCCTCGGCTTCCTGGCGGGTCTGTGGCTGGCGCCCATCATCGAGGGTGCGCTGCCCGGGGTGATCCTGCTGCTGCTGCTGCTGCCCATGGGCATGTTGCTCACCGCCCTGGTGTGGAACTACCTGCCGGAGCGCGGCAAGTCCTGGCTGCCGGAGGGCTGGCACGCCATCCTGCTCATTCCTGTGCTGCTGCTGATTGGCTGGGGCGCCTTCGCCTTGAGCCCGCTCATCGAGAATGCCTTCATGCACGGCGATTCGCGCATCTGGCTGACCCATGAGATGGGCATCAAGTTTGACCAGCGCAACTCCCTGGTGGTCGGTATCGCCATGGGCTTCGCCGTCATACCCACCATCTTCTCCATCGCCGAAGATGCGGTCTTCTCGGTGCCCAAGCATCTGACCCAGGGGTCACTGGCGCTCGGGGCGACACCCTGGCAGACCCTGAGCCGTGTGGTGATCCTGACCGCGAGTCCGGGCATCTTCTCGGCGGTGATGATGGGCCTGGGCCGCGCCGTGGGCGAGACCATGATAGTGCTGATGGCCACCGGCAACACCCCCATCATGGACTTCTCCATGTTCCAGGGGCTGCGTACCCTGGCGGCGAACATAGCGGTGGAAATGCCGGAGTCGGAAGTGGGCAGCTCCCACTACCGGGTGCTCTTCCTCGCGGCCTTCGTCCTCTTTGTGTTCACCTTTATGTTCAACACCCTGGCCGAGTTCATTCGTCAGCGGTTGCGCGAAAAATACAGCTCTCTGTAATGAGCCGTTCTCTTAAAAAGCGGCGTTCTGTATATGGACAAGGAATCAACAATGGGTAAGTGGTTTAAATCAGGGGCCCCCTGGATCTGGATGACAGGCGGCGCCGTCAGCCTGAGTCTGGTAGCCGTACTGGGTCTGTTGCTGCTGATCGGCTGGCGTGGTCTGGTCTACTTCTGGCCGCACCCCATCTATGAGTGGCAGCTTGAAGACGCCAGCGGCAACAAGAGCGTGCTGATCGGCGAAATCAATGACCGCGAGATGGTACCTGTGGAGCGGCTGCGCGCCGCGGGCCAGGCGCTGGAGGGGGAGGAGCGCGAGCTGCTGACCCGTTATCTGGTCAAGACCGGCAACCGTGAGTTCGTCGACCTCGATTTTCGCTGGGTGCTGGAGACCGACATCAAGTCCCAGAGCCAGCCGGCCGAGCTCGCCATGGTGGAGCGTGCCACCAACGGCAACTTCTACGGTTACATCACCTCGGTGAAAGAGGATGGCAAAGAGCTGACGGCAGATCTGCATCCTGCCCTGCAACGGGTACTGGCTCGTGCCAACGCCCTGTCGGAGCAGGCCAACGATCTGCAAAAGGGAGACATCGGCGGCATCAACTACCAGCTGGAGCGACTGCGTCTGAAAGAGCGCAAGGCGGAGCTGGAAGGGGAGCTGACCGACGCGCTCAAGGCGGATCTCGCCGCCCAGCGCCAGGCCCTGAACGATCGTTATCTGGTGCTGGAGAAGGAGCTCTTCTCCCTGCGCGCCCAGGCGGATCGTGACGCCATCACCGTCAAGGACATGCGTGGCGAGCTGGTGACCATGCCCATGTCCAAGGTGCTGGACGTGGTCTGGCCCAACGACATGAGCCTGATGGCCAAGGTAGGTCATTGGTTCCACCAGATTGGCAAGTTCGTCTCCGACGATCCCCGTGAGGCCAACACCGAGGGCGGCGTCTTCCCCGCCATCTTCGGCACCGTCTTCATGGTGTTGCTGATGGCCATCATAGTGACACCCCTCGGCGTGGTGGCCGCTGTCTACCTGCACGAGTACGCGGGCAAGAACAGCCTGACCAAGATCATCCGCATCGCGGTGATCAACCTGGCGGGTGTGCCCTCCATCGTCTACGGCGTGTTTGGCCTCGGCTTCTTCGTCTACACGCTCGGTGGTTCGTTAGACCAGCTGTTCTACCCGGAAGCGCTGCCGAGCCCGACCTTTGGCTCCCCCGGCGTCATCTGGTCGGCGCTGACCCTGGCCATCCTGACCCTGCCGGTGGTGATCGTCTCCACCGAAGAGGGGCTGGCGCGGATCCCGAGCACCATACGCCAGGGTTCCCTGGCCCTGGGGGCCACCCAGGCCGAGACCCTGTGGCGCATAGTGCTGCCCATGGCGAGCCCGGCCATCATGACTGGCCTCATCCTGGCGATAGCCCGGGCCGCCGGTGAAGTGGCACCGCTGATGCTGGTGGGGGTGGTGAAGCTTGCTCCCACGTTGCCGATGGATGGCAACTTCCCGTACCTGCACGTGGAGCGCAAGTTCATGCACCTGGGCTTCCACATCTATGACGTCGGCTTCCAGAGCCCGAACGTCGAGGCGGCACGGCCCCTGGTCTATGCCACCTCCTTCCTGCTGGTGACTGTGATAGTGGGCCTCAACCTGACGGCTATCGGTATTCGTAACCACCTGCGCGAGAAATTCCGGTCGCTGGAGCATTAATCCGGCCACCTGACCGAGACAAGAGATGCGCGGCCCAGCGGCCGCCATCAACAGCATGATGGTCGCCGGAATGTATCCGGCCACCCCAGAGAGATTTGAGGTAACAGATGATCAACGTAACACCGACTTCGACCCAGCATACCGCCCTGGACCTGCTCAACCTGAGCCCGGAGCAGACCGCCCTTGAGGTCAAGGATCTCAACCTGTATTACGGCAACAAGCAGGCGCTGTTCAACGTCAATATGAAGATCCCGAAAGGGCAGGTGACGGCCTTTATCGGCCCGTCCGGCTGTGGCAAGTCGACCCTGCTGCGCTGCATCAACCGGATGAACGATCTGGTGGAGATCTGCCGCATCGAGGGGGAAATCCAGCTGCATGGCCACAACATCTATGACAAGAGCGTCGATGTCTCCGCCCTGCGCCGTCAGGTCGGCATGGTGTTCCAGCGCCCCAACCCCTTCCCGAAATCCATCTACGAGAACGTGGTCTATGGCCTGCGGCTGCAGGGCATCAACGACAGACGTACCCTGGACGAGGCTGCCGAGCGCTCACTGCGCGGCGCGGCCCTGTGGGAAGAGGTGAAGGATCGCCTGCACGACAACGCCTTCGGCCTCTCAGGTGGTCAGCAGCAGCGTCTGGTGATCGCCCGGGCCATCGCCATCGAGCCGGAAGTGCTGCTGCTCGATGAGCCGACCTCGGCGCTCGACCCCATCTCCACCCTCACCATCGAGGAGCTGATCAACGAGCTCAAGAGCCAGTTCACCGTGGTGATAGTGACCCACAACATGCAGCAGGCGGCGCGGGTGTCGGATCAGACCGCCTTCATGTACATGGGTGAGCTCATCGAGTACTCGAACACCAACACCATCTTCACCACCCCGGCCAAGAAGAAGACCGAGGACTACATCACCGGTCGTTACGGCTAAGAGATGAGGATGACTGACATGAACCACAAGAAACAGATTGGCGGTCGGTTCAACGGCTAAGGCATGGTTGGTGCAACAAGGGTTATTGGTATGAACAAGATGAGCATCAATAAACAGATTACCGGTCGGTTCAACGGCTAAGGCATAATCGGAGCAACAAGGATTATTTGTATGGACAATATGAACCTCAATAAACACATCTCCGGTCAGTTCAATGCCGAGCTCGAGAACGTGCGCAACCAGGTGCTGGTGATGGGCGGTCTGGTGGAGCAGCAGCTGACGGACGCCATCTCCGCCATTCACATCCAGGATCTGGATGCGGCGCGCAAGATAGTGGCGAACGATCACAAGGTCAACGCCATGGAAGTGGCCATCGACGAGGAGTGCACCCGCATCATCGCCAAGCGCCAGCCCACCGCGTCCGACCTGCGCCTGGTGATGGCAATCATCAAGACCATCACGGATCTGGAGCGTATCGGCGACGTGGCGGACAAGATAGCCCGCATGCTGACCGACAACGCCAACAAGCCGCAGCCGCCGCTGGTGTCCCTCGAGAACATGGGCCGTCGCACCATCAAGATGCTGCACGATGTGCTCGACGCCTTCGCCCGCATGGATCTGGAGGCGGCCATCGCCGTCTACAAGGAAGATGACAAGGTGGACAGGGAGTACGAGTCCATCATCCGCGAGCTGATGACCTACATGATGGAAGATCCGCGCACCATACCCCAGGTGCTGAACGTACTGTGGGCGGCGCGGGCCATAGAGCGGGTCGGCGACCGTTGCCAGCACATCTGCGAATACATCGTCTACTACGTCAAGGGCAAGGACGTGCGCCACACCAAGGCGGACGAGCTGAGCGACCTGCTGGGCAAGCATTGAGACGGAAATGAATAAAAAGGCGCCTTGAGCGCCTTTTTTATTGCATTGGGGGGCGGCTTAAGATAACGCGCCCCACGGGGCGCTTTTCTGCTAGAATATGGCCCCTGTGTGAGTCCCGGATGGAGTCACGGTCCGGTTTCCCGGGCCCAGTTTGCCGTCTTGTGCTAAGGCGGCTGTAGCAATAGGTTAATCATGAGTTTTGCCGATAGTTTGTTCTTTTTGATGCTGCTGGTCGCCGGCAGCGTGTTCTTCTCGCTTTCCGAGATCTCTCTCGCCGCCTCCCGCAAGATCAAGTTGCAGGTGATGGCCGACGAGGGCAATCGCCATGCCGAAAAAGTGCTGGCACTGCAGGCCCAGCCGGGTAACTTCTTTACCGTGGTGCAGATAGGCCTCAACACCGTCGCCATCCTGGGCGGCATCCTGGGCGAGTCCGCCCTGAACCCCGCCATCAAGTCGTTGATCTCCGGCTTCTATCAGGGCCCCTGGCTCTCCCAGATAAGCTCGATCGCCTCCTTCGTGTTCGTCACCGGCATGTTCATCCTGATAGCGGACTTGATGCCCAAGCGCCTGGCCATGACGATGCCGGAACGGGTTGCCGTGGTGGTGGTACGCCCCATGCTGCTGTGCGTGACCCTGCTGATGCCGCTGGTGTGGTTCTTCAACGGCCTGGCCAACGCCCTGTTCCGCCTGCTGCGGGTCTCCATGGTGCGCAACGACGAGATCACCTCGGACGACATCTATGCGGTGATGGATGCGGGCGCCGAGGCCGGCGTCATCCAGCGTGAGGAGCACCAGCTCATCGAGAACGTGTTCGAGCTGCAGTCCCTCGGCGTCACCTCCGCCATGACGGCCCGCGAGAGCCTCATCTACTTCACCCTGCAGGAGGGCGAAGAGAGCATCAAGGCCAAGATTGCCGAGCACCCCCACAACAAGTTCCTGGTCTGTGACCACAACCTCGACAGCATCAAGGGCTTCGTCGACGCCAAGGAGCTGCTGATCCGCGTCATCAGCGGCCAGAGCATAGATCTCAACAGCGGCTCCCTGGTGCAGAACGTCATCATCATTCCCGACACCTTGAACCTCTACGAGGCCATGGAGTACTTCAAGAATCATCGCGGTGATTTCGCAGTGGTGATGAACGAGTACGCCCTGGTGGTGGGCATAGTCACCATGAATGACCTGATGAGCACCGTCATGGGCGAGTGGGCCACCCATGCGATGGAAGAGCAGATAGTGCAGCGGGACGAGAACTCCTGGCTGGTGGACGGGGTCACCCCCATCTCCGATGTGATGCGGGCCTTCGATATCGAGGAGTTCCCGGGGAACCAGAACTACGAGACCATCGCCGGTTTCATCATGTTCATGCTGCGCAAGATCCCCAAGCGGACGGACTCGGTGAAATACGCGGGCTACAAGTTCGAAGTGGTGGACATCGACAGCTACAAGATCGATCAGTTGCTGGTCACCCGGGTGGAGCCTGTGCTGGCCGAGAAACCCGCCCTGGAATCGTGAAAGGAGTTACCAAGGAGTCATGAAGATGCCGTCTTATTCCCGTGCGTTGAGCTGTGTGGCTCTCGCCCTGGCGCTGGGGGCCTGCAGCCAGAGCGCCCCCCGCAAACCCGCCGCAGCTCCCAAGCCCGTGGCCCCCAAGGCCGCTGTGGTGGCGCCGCAGCCGGACCCCGATGCCGTGGTGCAAAGCGCAGTGGCGGAGCCGAGCCCGGTGTTCGATGAGGAGTACCATGGTCCGGATCAGGGGTCGCTGGAGTCGGTGACCGCCCTGTTCGCCCGTGGTTACATCGAATCTGCCATGCGTGAGACCATGCTGGCGGCGGTGCACAGCGATTACCCCTTGCTCGGCATGCGGGATGTGCGCCTGACCGACCCTGTGGCCAAGTTCCTCACCTCGGCCCAGGCCCGCACCACGGCCCACGACTACCTCTATGCCGGTGTGCAGCGCAGGTTGGGCCGCCCCCTGAGTCCGGCCCAGTGGGAGCAGATCTGGCAAGGATTCCCCCAGCAGGGGAGAGTCTCCGACTGGGTCAAGCAGACCAAGCGGGTACTGGCAGGGCGCTGAGTCGCCAGCCCATCCATGCTTCACAAGAGGCCACCCCCGGGGTGGCCTCTTGTCGTTCAGGCCTGTGGACTCGGGCCCTAGGTGGCAGAGATGTGGGGCCTCCTTTTGCCGCTATCATCTTGAGCTTGCTCAGATTTGTTCCTAGTTCCCGATTGCCTCTCCCTCTGCTTTGCGCCATGATGCACAGGACTTACAGCCGTCTAGATGTTTTGATGGCTTAATGTTTTTTCACACAATAAACACCCGTCATGACGGGGACACGCAGAGAGACAGAGATGGATACAAAGGACTTGTGGGTACTGGATGGCGGCATGGGGCGTGAGCTGGCACGGCGGGGCGCACCGTTTCGCCAGCCGGAGTGGTCGGCCCTGGCCCTGATGGAGGCGCCAGAGACGGTGCGCGAGGTGCATCAGGCCTATGTGGCGAGCGGGGCCCGGGTCATTACCACCAACAGCTATGCCCTGGTGCCGTTTCATATCGGTGACGAGCGCTTCGCCGCGGATGGTGAGCGGCTTGCGGCCCTGGCCGGGCAGCTGGCCCGCGACGTGGCCGACGGGCAGGCTGGTGCCGTGCAGGTGGCCGGTTCATTGCCACCGCTGTTTGGCTCCTACCGTGCCGACCTGTTCGAGGCGGACAGGGTGAGCGAGCTGGCGACCCCGCTTATCCGGGGCCTCTCACCTCATGTGGATATCTGGCTGGCCGAGACCATGAGCCTGATTGCCGAGCCGCTGGCCCTCAAGGCGCTGCTGCCAGGCGATGGCAAGCCGTTCTGGGTCTCCTTCACCCTGGAGGACGAGGCGCCGGGCAGCGAGCCGACTCTGCGCTCCGGTGAGCGGGTGGCCGATGCGGTCGCCGCGTTGGCGTCGGCCGGGGTGAGCGCCATCCTGTTCAACTGCTGCCAGCCCGAGGTGATTGAAGGGGCGCTCAAGGTGGCGAGCGCCGGCTTGCAGGCCCTGGGTCGCACCGACATTCGCCTCGGCGCCTATGCCAACGCCTTCCCGCCCCAGCCCAAGGAGGCAACCGCCAACGACGGGCTGGACGAGATCCGCGCCGATCTGGGGCCGCAGGATTACCTCGGCTGGGCAGAGCGCTGGCGCGGTGCCGGGGCCTCCCTCATCGGCGGCTGCTGCGGCATAGGCCCGGAACACATTCAGGCCCTGGCCAGCCGGCTGCGCTAAGGAGAGCCCATGAAAGAGAGCAAGATAGGCCTCTGGTCCCTCACCGCCCTGGTGTTCAGCTCCATGGTGGGGGCGGGGATCTTCAGCCTGCCCCAGAACATGGCCGAGGTGGCCGGGGCCCGCGCCGTGCTGATCGGCTGGGGCGTCACCGGGGTGGGCATTCTGGCGCTCGCCGCGAGCTTCCTCTATCTGTCGCGGCTAAGACCCGAGCTCGACGGCGGCATCTACAGCTATGCCCGCGCCGGTTTTGGGGATCTGGTGGGCTTCTTCTCCGCCTGGGGCTATTGGCTCTGCGCCACCATAGGCGTGGTGGGCTATCTGGTGATCGCCTTCGCGGCGCTGGGCAGCTTTGTCGATACCCCCGAACAGATCTGGTTTGGTGACGGTAATACGCTGGCGGCCTTTATCGGCGAGTCCTGCATCCTCTGGGCCGTGCACCTGCTGGTGGCCCGCGGCGTGCAGCAGGCGGCCCTGTTCAACCTGGTGGCGACCCTGGCCAAGAGCCTGCCGCTGCTGCTGTTCATCCTGTTCGCCTGCTACTGGTTCGATCCCGTCACCTTCGCGGCGGATCAGCAGGGCAGCACACTGGCGGTGCCGGTTTCCGAGCAGGTGCGCAACACCATGCTGATCACCCTCTGGGTCTTCACCGGCATCGAGGGGGCGGCCGTGCTCTCGGCCCGGGCGAGAAACAAGCGGGATGTGGGCACGGCCACAGTGCTCGGCGTGGTGCTGGCACTGCTGCTCTATGTGCTCATCTCTGTGCTGGTGCTGGGGATCTTGAGTCGCCCCGAGCTCGCGGCCCTGCCCAACCCCTCCATGGCGGGGCTGATGGCCCAGATGACGGGCTCCTGGGGCAAGGTGCTGATAAGCGTCGGCCTCATCGTTTCTGTGCTCGCCTCCTACGTGAGCTGGACCCTGTTCTCGGCCGAGGTGCCCTTCAGCGCGGCGCGCCATGGCGCCTTCCCGGCCATCTTCCGACGCCAGAACCGCAACGGCACCCCCATAGCCTCGCTCTGGCTCACCAGCCTGACGGTGCAGGGCTGCCTGCTGCTGGTGTGGCTGCTCGGCAAGGGGTACACCAACCTGCTGCTCATCTCCACCTCCATGATACTGGTGCCCTACCTGCTGATCGGCCTCTTCCTGCTCAAGCTCTCCTTAAGCGGGCAGGGCAATGGCTTGGTGCGGGCGGTAGCCCTGGTGTCGAGCGGTTATGGTCTCTGGCTGCTCTATGCCGCCGGGGTGGAGTATCTGCTGCTCTCCTTGCTGCTCTACGGGCCGGGTCTGCTGCTGTTTCTCTACAGCCGCCGCCAGCTCGGGGCGGATCAGCGGCTCAGCGGGCGCGAGCGGCTGCTGGCCGGGATCACCCTGGTGAGCCTGGTGCCCGCCATCTGGTCCTTTGCCCATGTCTGAGTGAGGCGGTGACCCAATGCAAGAGAGCGCCCTGGTGGCGCTCTCTTTTTTGGTGGCGGGTGGCGCGACTCAGGTACCCCCCGGGCCCGCCGGTTTGCCAAACAGCACCTTGAT